>Ga0193717_1000217_pt1 | contig 45978 bp, 69 predicted proteins | sample U2c2metaG_FD_145900 | JGI IMG/M metagenome (GOLD analysis project Ga0193717, IMG submission 145900) | Soil microbial communities from a riparian zone of the East river system, Colorado, United States - U2c2 | ecosystem: Environmental > Terrestrial > Soil > Riparian zone | place: USA: East River... | reverse complement strand
GACAAGAAGCCAACTGATCCTGCTGCTAGGCAGGCGGTAATCAACAAAAGGCTTAAGAAGAAAATCGTACCGGCTGATCAAGCAGTGGACGATCCTACTAAATAGCCAGGGCCTATTATAGGTACAGCGGACTAGGAAAAAATTATGGGTCACCCACTCGGAGATGGCGCGGACGGGTACACTGGGGATACCGGGGACGGACAGAACCCGGCATGGAATAACTTCTTAGAAGTTATTCCTCAGGAATTGCATGACAAAGTCACTCCTTTACTCACTGAGTGGGACAAGGGAGTGCAGGATAAGTTTACAAAGGTACAGCAAGAGTACGCTCCGTGGAAAGATGTTATCTCGGCAGCTGGTAATCCTCAGGAAGCAGCGTTTGCATTACAGTTAATGCGAGCGGTGCAAGAGGACCCCGAGATGATTTACAACTCGCTTAAAGAACGTTACAAGTTCGGCGAGACTCCCCCGGAAGTTACTGCTCAGGGCCAGGGCCAAGGTGAACCTCAGACGCTAGATCCCGCTATCGCTGCCAGAATTCAGCAGTTAGAGCAGGGACAGCAGACTGTAGCGCAAATCATTCAGGCTCAGCACACTGCTGAGTTAGAAGCAAGAGAAGCACAGGCGTTAGACTCCGAGTTATCTAATGCTAAGAAGCAGTACGGCGACTTTGATGAACGCTTCGTGTTAGCTCTTGCAGCTAATGGAGTTCCTGTAATGGATGCAGCAAAACAGTTCGCAGACATGAAGACTGCTATTGCACAGCAGTACTCCCCCAAGCCGCTTATTATGGGTGCCGGTGGTGGAATGCCTAGCGTCAACAAGTTTGATGTTAAGAAGGTTAGCGACGGTCAGCTTAATGACTTCGTCGTTCAACATCTTGCGGCTGCTAAAGCCCAGCAGCAGCAATAACTCCTTAAAGTGAGGTTCTAATGGCCGGTGGCTCAACCACTATGACGGTGGTGGACAACTTACTGAAAGAGGTTTACGAGCCTCGTCTGCGTGATCAGCTTCAGAGTGACCTTATTACTCTCAAGCGGATCGAGCACTCTACGGAAGGTATCACTAACGAAGTTGGTGGTAAGTACGTAGCCTTCCCGATTCGTACTCGCCGTAACCACGGTATTGGTGCTCGTAATGAGAACGAGCCCCTCCCCAACCCGAAGAGCCAGAAGTACGCGGCTGCTCGTGTTCGATTAGCTTACCTTTACGGTGCTGCTAGCCTTACCGGTCAGACGATGGAACTGGCAGACAAGAACTTCCAGGCGTTCGCTAGTGCGTTAACGCAGGAATTAGAGGGTCTGCGTCAGACTCTGTCTAAGGACATGAACCGCCAGATCTATGGTACCTCTGCGGGTACGCTGGCAGCCGTTACCGCTGATGGTGCTAACACTGTCACCGTTGACACTGTGCAGTATCTCGAAGTCGGTATGCAGATTGACATCTGGGACATTACGTTAGCTACGCCTAAGGTGCAGAACCGTGAGATCACGGCAATCAACACTGCTACCTTAGTCGTCACCTACGATGGTGCTGACGGTACTGCCGTTGCCACTGACGTTATGGTGCGTAGTGCTTCTCAGGGTAAGGAAACCATTGGTTTCCGCCAGATCGTTAACAGCACGGGTACTCTGTACAACATTGACCCGACTGTTGAGCCCGTGTGGAAGGCCACTGTTAGCAATAACACTGGTTCTCCGGGTACTCCTCGTGCACTTTCCGAGGGTCTCATGATTAAGATGGTCGACGATGTTCGTACCTTAGGTGGTAGCACGTCGGTTATCTTCACATCCCTTGGTGTTCGCCGTGCATACTTCAACCTGTTAGTGCAGCAGAGGCGCTATACAGACACGAAGGAATTCACTGGTGGATTCAAGGGTCTTGCGTTTACGACTGACAATGGCGAGATTCCTGTAATCTCGGACTTCGATTGCCAGCCTAACCGTATGTACTTCATTAACGAGAAGGAACTGAAGCTGTACCAGGAAGGCGACTGGTCCTTCATGAACCGCGACGGTTCTAACTGGCAGCGAATCATCGATGCCGCTGGTAGCTATGACGCGTACCAGTGCATGATGTTCAAGTACTGCCAGCTTGGTACTCACCGGCGTAACTCGCATGGGTTACTGTCCGACCTTATCGAAGGTTAAGGAGTTCTAACATGGCAGGGCGTGACTGGAGTAACTACGATACCGCTCAGGCTAAGAACCTAGCGTATCTTTATGATGCGCTTGGTCTTAGCCGTCTCGATCAGGTCTGTGAGCGGTTAGGCATTGCTGCCGCTCCTAAGGACTATGCAGTCGACAGCACTTCTTACCAGAACGAGAACCGTTCGGTTCCGTTGGTAGAAGATACGGATCCTCCTCAGGCGGAAGATCCTAAGGACGAAGAACAGCTTAGCTTATTCCAGGATCTCGAAGAAGATCGGAAGTAAGAGCTAAGAAGCTAGGAAGGAGGAGTGCGATCCCGCGTACTCCTCCTTTCTTTGTAAGGAGATTAGATGACTGAGTGGGTAGGCTTCGTAGGCAATGGTCCTAACACCCTTGCTTCCGATGTGCCTATTTCGCTTGGCGTTGAGTTCTTTGTAGATCAACCTAATCTCTATTTTAAGGGATTTAGATTCTACAGAGGAGACGTAGGCATCTTAGGATTGCCTGATGCACGTTGCTATAAAATTGACGGACCTGGAGTAGGTTCAGCAGTTGCCGGGACTGATGCAAAATTCGAAGCGTTAGCAGGGATAGGCTGGCAGCGTAAGGATTTGGCCCTTCCTGTAGGACTAACGCAGAACCAACATTATAAAGGTACTATATTCTTCCCTACTAATTACACAGCTACTAGTGGCTACTTTGTATCTCCTGGTGCTGGATTTGGTGGGATCATTAATGGTCCTCTCCATATTGTGGATTCAGCTAATTCGCAAGACGGCCAGGATTCTTTCACTACTGGGGGCGCTCTAATTTATCCTACTTCCACATTTGGTGGAGGTAATTTCTGGGTTGACGTAATTATTACAGACACCCCGGGAGGGGGCGGCGTGGTAGGATCAGTAGCGGATATTGCTAGACAACGTATGTTAACGCAATTGAGCTTAGTAGAACCTCAGAAGATCTCTAATGTGGATCTCATGGTACTGACACTTGCCTTTGGTGGTCAAACAGTCATTACTAAGACTGACGCAACTCCAGCAGTTCATTACTGGAGATTGTGTAAACTTATAGCGAATGGTGGATAGCATGGTTTTCATTCCTACAGATGACGGTCAATGGGTCAATGAGGGGTTTGAGCGCTTAGCTAGGCTCATCCAAGATTACGATCACAATCTACAGCTTATGTGGATCCCGCCCGATAAGCGTACTCGTGATGACCGTAAGCCCTACGTAATCTTCGATAATCAGACTCAGCACATCGTCACATATGCCAGTGAGTTAGATAGCCCAGAGGATATACTTACCGGTTTGTTTATGGCTGATAACAAGCACGGTGACGTTCTCACTCGCTTAGAGGCTATGAACAATGCTAAGACATTGATGGAACAGAAAGCTCGTATGGATCAGTACGAAGAAGAGATGGATAAGGCTGAGTTCCTTCACCGCAGTAAGATTAACTACCTGAAGATGGGTAAGGACGAATCTACAGGTAAGCTCATCAAGATGGACGATGAGAGGAACAGAATATAAATGAACGTTGGGGAGATTAAGACACGCGTTAAGCGGGCGTTCGGTGATGAGTCAGGTGTACAGATCGATGATACTGATCTGATTCGTTATATCAACGATGCGCAGATGGAAATTGCTAAGGAGAATGAAGGCTTATTCGAGGCTTCGGCTGTCTCAGCATCAGTAGCCGGGCAGGCTGAGTATTCCCTTCCTGTAGATACTCTTATCTTCCGCAGCCTGTCTTATAAAGCTCCCGGAGAAGTAGCTTATACTCAGCTCAAGGGCTACTCGATTAACGAGTTTAATGAGTACATCGGTAGCTGGGACGGTAACACTTCTCGTAACGGTACTCCTATTTGCTATATGATCTTTGCAAATAAGATTACTTTGTTCTTCCCTCCTGATCATAATCTCGCAGCAGCTATGAAGATCTACTACAATCGTAAGCCAATATTGGTTGCATCTGATGTAGACATTCCTGAGCTGCCTGAGGTTTATCATCCCACTATTGTCCGCATGTGTCTCGCTTACGCGTATGAGATGGATGAAGACTGGGACGCAGTAGGTGCTAAGGGCCAACAGATCGCAGGAGATCTTAGGGTTCTTCGTGGTCGAGATGACTGGAAAGAAGAAGCTACGTATCCCACAATTACGGTATTAGCGGAAGATCAGTGGTAGAAGATGTCTGGTGGTAACAATCTTCGACTAGGTCCATTTATCGGTGGCTTGAACTTAGGTTCTGACCCCACCGCTATTGCTGATGCCGAATTGGTAACCAGTACTAACCTGGACTTAGACATTGATGGATCTCTTGTTAGTCGCCCCCCTCTGTTGGAACGAGACGGACACTCAAGCTTCACAGAACGAATCGTACTGTTATGTGAAGGTGTCTTTAACAACGTCCACTATCTTATCGGTAGTAATAGCAACGGTGTCTTTTCATATCTCAATGGAGTATGGAGCGTCATCACTACTACTTTCCGTGCCTCTTGTGCAGTACAGTACGCCGATAAGGTCTACCTAGTATCAGCTCCTGGTTCTGCTAATCCTGGTGGTAAGTGGGATCCTTCTGGTGGTTTTGTAGCTGTTGCAGCTATTCCGCAAGGTGGTGCCTGTGCAATTCATAAAGAGCGCCTGTTTGTCGTACCTGGTATTGCAGCTACTGCTAACACATCAAGAGTATCATTTACTAACGCTGGAAACTTCGACGTATGGCCGCCTGCAAATTTTATTGATATTGGCCAGGGCGATGGAACTTTCCTAATCGATGTAAATGTATATCAGGATAACCTACTTCTGTTTAAAAATGAATCTTCGTACATTTTGGCTTATGATATCCGTCCCGAAGACGCTACCGTTAAGCGCATCAGTGAGACGATCGGTGTCGATACGTCTAACTGTGTCATTAACTATGAGAACCAGGTTTACGTACTTCACAACGGTTGGGTCTATGAGATCATCAACCTAGACTTTAACCGTCTTAACACTAAGGTAGCCTTTGTCAACGACCAAACAACGCCATCGCCGTTTGCGGCGGAAAAGGAATTCCTCGCCCTGGTCGGCGACAAGCTTATCGCTCGTTATTTTTCTCGTATTTATGTGTATGGTCTCCGTACTAGGACTTGGTCGGAATGGACTAGCGCACGAGATCGTCTTAAGTACTTTGGTCCTGTTGTCGCCATTCATTTAACTACAGGTGACGAATGGTACGCAGGCTCATCTATCTTAGCCTATCGTACTATGATTCAGCTGTTCGATAAATCTACAGCAACGACCTTTGAACAGACTATGGATCCTACTCCCACTATTACTGACACCTTTGAGAGGACAGTAGCTAACGCGTGGGGCGTAACTAACACTGGTCAAACTTGGTTGCAAGATGGCGGTGTAGCTAGCCAGCTGTCAGTTTCAGCCGGGACCGGACGTATTACACACGCAGCTAAAGGTGTTACAGTACTAGGTCAGCTCAACGATCAGTTCTCTGCTGTAGATATCACGTTTGATGCCACTATGTCAGCAGTAGCATTAGGTGGAGTCTATACAGTAGATGCGTGGGCAAGAGTAGCACCGGCTGGTACTTCTGATGCATATCTCATGCGAGCTAACTATAATCTAGTTGGTAATGCTTCCCTTGATATCTACAAGGTAGTAGGCGGTGCTGCTACGTTATTGGGTACTGCCGCAGTTCCAGGTACGTATGCAGCTGCCGAGAAGTATCAGTTTAGATTTAGGCTCAATGGTACTACTATCTCTGCTAAGATGTGGAAGGCGTCTCTACCTGAGCCAATGGCTTATATGGTGTCAGCTGTTGACGCTACTTTCACAGTTGGAGGGTTGCGCATTGGGTCGTTCATTTCTGGACCTAATACTAACGTTACTCCAAATGTGCAGTTCGATAACATTGCTATTGCTAACATGCTTAACGTAAAAGCTGACATCACTTGTGTAGTTAAAACTAAGAATTTTGATATGGCTGTGCCTAACCAGTATAAGCGATTATGGTGGTGGGGAGCGGATGTTATTACTAACAGAAATATTGTAGGAACAGTTGCGCCTATTACTGTATCTTTCTCTGTAACGTGGGCTCAGCTAACGGCTTACAGATGGAATCAGTTACAGACGTGGGCACAGCCTATTACTGCATCTTCTGGGGTAACGACAGTTGTCATGACCCAGACTGGCACAGCTAGACGTTTCGTGAAGTTCTTGAAATCATTACGATATAGGCAGATCAATTTCTCTGTCCAGTTAATAACTGATGGATCTACAGGGGATGGGCCTGCTAGACTGTTTACGATGAGCATCGTTACGGCCGTGAAACAAGGAGTCTCTAAGGGGCTTACATAATGGCTTACTTAAGCAGACAGCAGGCTTCTGTAGCTCCTTACCTGGTCGGTAACCGAGTCTATGGTGGAGGTAGGCCAAACCCTACTAACGGCCCTGTAGATAAACAAGGTTACAGAGAACGAGATGCAAGGGCAGCGGCTAGGCGTCAGGCCATCTTGAATAAGTTAAAGGCTACTCAAAAGGGCGACTACGCCTCTGCTAACGCTCAAAGGAGTGTGTAATGTCTATTTTCGGCGATCCGACTAATTCGGCGAGTCGCGTTACTGCCGCTGCTGGCGCCGGTACTAACATGGTTACTAAACCTAAGGCGTCTTCTACTATCGTGAAGAAGGCAGCTGCTACTAATTCAGGCCGCTACCAGGCAACTGGTGGTGTTCCTTCTGGTGGTGCTCCTACAGCCCCTGCTGCTCCTGACTTGAATACCTTCCTTAACCAGGATACCGGCTATAATCAGCAAATGCGTGACTTTAGTAACGCACTTCAGCAGTTCTTAGCTGACGTTACTAGACGTAAGGGAACCATGGAGTCTGATTACAACGCATCGTCTAAGGCGATGGGTGATCAGAAGGTCTTAGATCTGGATAACATGGAAGATGACTTCGGCGCACGCGGAATGATTCGCTCCGGTCTCTATGGTGATGCAGTCGGTAAGTACAACACTGAGTTTGATACTCGTTCACAGGAATTAGGTCGTAAGAAGACCGAAGCTATGAGCTCGTTAGACCAGGAACAAGGTCGCTACCAGAGTCAGCAGACTTTGCAGCAGCAGGCAGCCAGAGAAGCGGCTATTCGTAGGCGCGCGGAGCAGTACGGAGTCTAATTATGTCTTGGGTTACTGATGCCCTTGAGCTTCTTCGGCCTTCTGCGAATCTCGGCTTTATGCAGAACGAGGGATTTCAAGCACAAGCTAACCAATTTGTTAAGAATAGCCCTCTGTTCAATGGCAGAAAGCCGATTACTAGGGCTTATGCCGGTAACCCACTGCCTTCTCCTAGCTACAAGTATCCCACTACTGGCTTAATTGACAGCATGAGTCCGTTTGCTAGCGGTGATGAAGATCAGTCATCTACAGATAGCATCCTAGACCAACTTAGAGCACTCTCTGACCCAAGTCGTTATATGAATGATTCGGGCATTGAGGAAGGCGCTAGGGCGGCAGCAAGTGCGCAGTATGACCCGGTTATCGCTGGCTTACGCAGCCAAGCGGCGGCAGCGACGCGTCGTGGAGAACAGAACCAGAAGAGTGTCATTGACATCTTTAACCAGCTTGGTGGTTCTTTGCAGGGAGATATTCCTGGCATTCAGAAGAACTATGATGAGACTACTGGTAAGAGTAATCAGCAGTATGACCAGCTAAACTCTGGGATTGAGCAACAGTACAATGATACTCAGAAGCAGCAAGAGGACTTATTCCAGCGCCTTAACATTCAAGCGGCAGCTCCTGGTATTACTCCAGGACAAGCCCGTGACAAAGAGTACTTTGTCAATCGCTCTAATACTGATAAACAAACCCAAGCGGCGGCGCTTACGACGGAGAAGCAAGGAGCAGTAGACTACGCCCAAAAGGGTAGCTCTATGGCTCGTACTGAGGGTACCCAGAGGTCGGCTGACATCATGTCTCAGCTTACCGAATTACTGAATCAGTACAATGACAAGATTGGCGCTAACGAGGCTGCTAAGGCTCAGGCTTATACTGCTAATAAGAGCCAGATGCAACAGCAATCTCAGAAGAATGCTCTCGATCGCAGTCAGTCTGACTTTAACAACTTCCTAGCGTCTATCAACTTAGGCCGTGGACTTAATTCTGACGCACTAGATGCGCAGGTTAAGATGGCTGGATTGAATAAGACTACAGGTGTTAAGACTCTACAGGACGTACCTAAGTATCTGATGTCTCTCGGCTTGGACCAGGGTGCTGCGCAGCGAGGCTTAGATACTTTCGTTGGTGGCTTAAGCCAGGGCCTTATCAAGAGTGGACTAGACCCGCAGACAGGTTCTAACGCTACTCCTGAGGCTAAGGCTGAGCAGATTGTAGAGCAGGCCAGGCAGCAAGGATTATCCGGACCAGAGATTAACGCACTAAGGGATGCGGCGTTACAGTACTTCGGTAGAGGGTAGGCGCGGATGGCAATTCCTGAGTTTGCTAACGAGACTCTCAAGAATTACTTAAAACAACCCCTAGGCGGTAAGCCTTTAGGGGTTAAAAGTGCTGACGTTGCTAAGTACATTCTCTTAAACTCCCAATCAAGCAAGGCTAGTGGGCCTGGAGATGTTAAGAACGATCCGTCATGGATGAGTAAGATTTTCGACGTTCTTTCCCGTCCCAACTACGCTATTGCTAATACTGTGAAGGACTTCTTAGACCAGCCTAACCCTAATCCTCTCGCGTCTGCCATGAGTGGTTTAGCGGGGACTCAGAAGACAACCTTCCAGGATGTCCTGGCTAGGCCCGGTAGTGGTAATCCCCGTGGTGGAGACACCGCCATTGCTGGCCTAGCCTTGGACATTTTGTTAGACCCCACGACTTATATTCCTGGGGCAGCTATCGGTAAAGTTTTTAAGGGTATTAAGGGAGCTACTGGATTAGGTAAAGCTGAGAAGGCTGTTAGTGAGCTGCCCGCCGCTGAGAAGATGCTTCGCTCTGGTGAACCCCTCGTCCCAGAGAACTTTGGTTTAGCTTCTAAGCCTGAAGTAAAACTTCCCGAGGCGTTGAAGGCTCCTGTAGACCTACCAGTAATTCCGGAACCTCTTAAGACTAAGCCTGGCTTTACGACTCCGCAGAGTGTTTTAGACTTCCCTGGCTTACCGGCTAGCAAGCCTAAGATCACGATTCCTGATGAGATCCGTAATAAGATAGACGAACCTACTGCCCTTCCTGTAGATAAAGAAGTTCCCGGCCAATTAGCGTTTAATCTTCCTGGCTTAAATGTCAAGAAGACACGTGAGGCTGTGAAGATTGCTACAGCTGAGAAGGCAACAAAGATTGTAGCAGGGTTAGCTGATGGAAACATTGCTGACGCTCTTAAGCTTGCGCCGGTCCCTAAGTTAAAGCTAGCACCTATCCATAATAAATTTGCCGATGAGATTTTGGCTAAGTTTAATCCGGAGAAGGCTAGTGCAACACTGAATAAAACACACCCGGATACACTGAATGCAAAGCAGCAAGTAAAGCTCTGGTACAGTGCTAAGGCTAAAGCTGAGCAAATGGTGTTTAGGAAAGGTCGCGACGCCGCCAAGGTACAATCTGATATCTATGACAACACTAGGAAGATTTACCAGGCTTCTGAATCTAAGCTTATGGAAGCCGGTAAGATCCCTCGCATTGGTACTGGTGAGAATGTAAACCTGTCTAGCGTTATGGACGATTTAGCCATCCGTGGTATTAACGTTACAGATCAGCATCTCCGCGAATTTGGTACCGAACTCAAAGCAGGAAGCGAAATTAGCGGCGCCGTTGAGAGACTGCGCGCCAGAGGTGCTATCACTGACAGTATTCCCGCAAAGAAGATCGTTGATGCTATAGCAGATTCCAAGGCAGCTACTAAGCCTGGTGCTAGCGGTATCTCTGACGTACAGACTAAGAACTGGGACAAGTTCCTTAAGGACTTCAGTAAATACGTAGCCCAAGATACTCTATCTCCTGCTGGTGCCAAGGCTACTGACAAGCTAGTTAACGAAGCTATCAACTCAGGTAAGTCTGCTGCGTACATCAAGACAGAACAAATGGCTAAGCAGATTGACGAGGTTGTAGCTACAGGTAAGCAGAACCTCAAAGTTAACCATGCGCTTACGTTAGCGCTGGAGAAAGATTTAGGCGTAATTCCCAAGTGGGCACAGAATGACAATAAAGCCGTTGAAGCGGTTATGGGCCGTGTTGCAACGTGGTTTGGACAACAGGACCTTAGAGCAGAGAGCCTCAATGCAATTGCTTCGGCAGCAGCTACGGCAGAAGCCAGAGGAAAAGTACTTAATAAGATGTTTACCGGCTATGACGCCGGTGAACGTGCGGAAGCTTTTAGACTTGCACAAGGAACTGGAGTTGCAAGCACTGCAAGAATCGTCGAACTGACCAAGGGTATTAAGGTCATGATGGACGATTTATTAAGCAAAGTCTCAGGATCATCTGTGCTCATTCGCAGTGGCGTTGACAGAGATATGCTTAACAAGTGGATGCGACGCTATGGAACTCAGTTCCAGTTCTCTAAGTCGCATAAGTTTGACAGTGCTTTTACTGGTGAGAAGATGGACTTCTCTAAGGGTACTGACTGGCTAGACAGCTGGAGAGCACACGATATTGGTAAGATGGATCCTGCTGAGTGGATGTACAAGTCTATGCAGGCCATGGAACAAGCCACGCGTGAGAAGGCTCTCTTTGAGGACATGGGAGAACGCTTCGGTAGCTCTGTCTACGGAAAGGGATTCACTACTAAGATTGAGGGTCACCCTTACTTAGCTGGATACCACTTCCCGCCAGAGATTGCTAAGCAGATTCCTAGAGTGGTCAAGGACTGGACGCTAGGAACTCCTGAGAACCGAGCTGCGCTTAGGCTCTATGATAAAGTGCTTAGTTCCTGGAAGACCTTAGCTACGATCTACAGGCCAGCACATCATATCCGTAACCTCATTGGTGACGTTTACATGGGTATGTTAGATGGTGTTGTCTCCGTTAAGCCTTACAAGTTGGCATTACGAGTACAGCGCCAGATGAAGGGTGCCTATGAAACGATGCAGGATATCGATAAGATGGTGGAGATTGGCGCTGTTTCTAAGAGGGAGTTGGCGCCTCTGCCTGGCCAGACTCTATTCTCTAATAAATCTGGAGTCAAATTTACTGCCGAGCAAATTGCGGCAGTGGCTCATCAAAAGGGCCTCTTTGAACATGTCAAAACTTTGGAAGATATCATCGACTTGGGACAAGCAAGAGGTGGCGTTAGTCTACAAAATCCATTAGGTGGCAAGATAGCTGGCTTAGCACGCGGTGCTAGTGAGCTAGAGTCGCACAACACACGGCTTGCTCACTTTATTGATGTTGTTATGAAGTCTCGTGGCAGTGACTTACCTAAGATCTTCGAGGAAGCTTCACGCAGGTCTCGTAAGTTCCATCCAAGTGGTATTGACTTAACTGCTTTTGAGCGTAACGTGATGCGTCGTATCATTCCCTTCTATAGCTGGATGCGTAAGAGCACGCCAGTACTGCTAGAGGGCATGGTAATGAATCCCCGTATCACAGTCTTACCGTCTAAGATCGGTGAGGCGTTACAATCAGCTCAGGGGATTGACACGAGCCGAGACCAGCCCTTCCCTGTAGATCAGATGTTCCCTGAGTGGCTTAGGAATGAAGGCGTTGGTCCTATTGGCTTACCAGACGGTGCATTAGGTAAATTCAGTAATCAAGCAGTACCGGGCTATGTACAAGCAGGCGTTGGACTTAATCCTATTGCTTCGCTTATGCAAGAGTTACAACACCCCGGTAAGACTATCGGTAGTAGCCTTACTCCACTAGTCCAGATCCCGCTTGAGACCATGATCACGGGCAGGAAGACGTTCACCGGAGAGCCGATTACTGGCCCTGAGGCTGCCCCTGGCGCGCTTTCGCAGTACATGGGGGAGCAGATACCGCTCTGGAGTGCTGTTCAGGGCATGACAGGGTTAACGCCTACTGGTGGCCAGACTAAGCGTGCTGACCTCAGTGGTAATCAGTCTGGTAAGGAAGCAGTAGTTAACTGGCTTACTGGTCTCGGTATTAAGGGAACTGGACAGTACGTTAAGTCTGCTCAGTATGAAGCTAACGCTCCGATTCAAGCTGCTAAGAAAGCTGCTAAGACTGACTTCCTGAGTGAACTTCGTGAGAAGATGGGAGGATAGCAATGGCTATTTTGAACCCGATATTCAAGCCGACTGACGGTCAACCTGGCGTTGTTGTCTTACCTAGAAAACGTAAGAAACTTACCGATGAAGACTTTTATGCCGCACGTCAGGGAGCTACTAATCCTGTAGATGCAAGCATCTTCGGTATGGAAGGTCAGCCAGGGCAGCAAGAACAGCAACCGTTAACTGGTGACTATTTCGCTCAGCAGCTAGAGAAGTATGCTAACCGTGCGCAACCACCTAAGCTTGAGCCAGGTGCACGTGTTAACGCTGTTGATTCTTCTAATGCTAATCCTGCTAACTTCCAAGGTTACTATGACATGTTAGGTTCTATTACTGACATGGGTAATCAGCAGACGGCAGCAGCTGCTGCTAGATCAGCTGCTATTAGAGCTAGAGCGGCAGCAGAGTTAGCTAATCAACAAGTACAAACACCAGGTATTGCTGCTGGTAGTGGTGGATCCTATAAAGGCGGATCTATCTTCGGTAGTCCTACCGGTGGTGGCGGACAGATGGGTAGTGTGCCGTCTAACCCGCGTGCTAACTTTGCATTCGCTCAAGCTATTGCACCTAATTACGGTTGGTCTGATCCTGGTCAAATGGGTGCTTGGTATACGCTGGGTATGAAGGAATCAGGCTGGAATAACAATGCACAAAATCCCACGTCTACTGCCTATGGTATTGGGCAGTTCCTTAATAGTACGTGGGGTGGGTACGGCATCGCTAAAACTAGTGATCCTAAGCTACAGGTGGAAGCGATGGCTAGATATATTAAGGCTCGTTATGGAACCCCGGCTAAGGCTTTAGCGTTCCATCTATCTCACAACTGGTACTAGAGTGAACGCTACAAGCATTAGCATCATGATCGCTATTGTGTCTGTGGTTGCAGGTGTAGTGACTCCTGTTTTTCTTAGTAGAACTAGTGCCAAAAATGCTAAGATTCAGGTACTAGAAACTAAGGTAGAGACACAAGAAGCTATAATCATGGAGCTGACTCTACAGAACCAAAAAATGGAGATAACGGGGACCTTGCTTAATAGGTTCTTTAATCAGCTCCCCACGAATAGTGAACTCCGTAAGGAGACAATAGAGTGAAGTTATGGAGGAGGAAATGTGTGGAACAAGAGCGGCTAGAAGCCGAAGTAGAATCGTTAGAAGAAGAGAAGAAGAAAATAGAAGAGAAGCGCCCCAAAGTAGATAAACTCGTAGAGGACTTGCAGAGGCATCTACAGGAAAACAACTTAGGAAAGCGGCTCTATTTGCAAATGGTTCAAGATAGGAGGTAAAGGTGACGCTTTATTTCGTCATCCTTTTGGTACTGGGGGCGCTAGCCAGCTTTGGTTTGGTGTTTACTTACATTAAGACTCAAAAAGGATGGTGGAAGAGTCCCTTTGGCAAGATGCTTATCATTCTGGCAGCTTGCGATGGTATCTTCTACGTTTGGTATTTAATTGTAGCCGCTTTCCCCAACATCCCGGGACGCCAGCTAATTCGCTTATTCCTCTTTACTGCTCTAACAGCGGCATTAGTTTATCGGTACTTTGCGTTCTTGCATCTTACTAGAGTCGTTAAAAGAGACAAGGAACTACAAGAAAATGAAGTCCTATGAGTGAAGGCGTAGACGTCTATGGCAAGTACAACAAGATCACCGATTTCGCTAAAGTCAGAGCAGCAGGTATCGAATTCGCTTATGTCAAACTCTCGGATGGGGTCACTACCCGAGAAGATTATGGGTATGTCAACGGTTTCAGAACTCATAACATTGCCGTGGGTGGCTACCACTACGCGCAATTCGGAGACCCAATAGCACAGGCTAATCTCATCGTGGACAGGTGCCTAGCTTATGGAGCTACGGACTTAGCACCTGCTTTGGACTTAGAGAGTCCGTTTGTACCAGATGAACATGCTCTTAGTTTCTCTATAGATTTCTTGAATCAGATTGAGAAGCGTGGCTATCAGCCTTGTTTTTATGCTAATCAAAGTATGATGAACTCTCTTAGAGAACCTATTCTTAGAGCAGTCCCAAATACTTATATCTGGTTAGCTAGATATGGAGCTAATCCTACAGGGGCGTTTGACTTACATCAATACACTAGTAGCGGTACCGTGCCAGGCATTATCGGTTCTGTAGATCGAAATCGTGGAATTACTCCGTACAATAGAATGGTGGAAAATATGGCTATTACAGCAGCAGACGCAGATTTAATTATCCAGCGTCTGGTTACTTATGGCTTCCTTAAAGAAGGAATGGATCCTAATGGTGGGGACGCGAACTACGTTCGTCTGTACTCCACTATGGCGGCTGATCCCGTTAAGCTTCTCCGTGACATTAAGGGCGAAGTAGAGGGATTAACGCTTGTTACCCCTGAGGTAGACTATGACCTCTTGGCTGACAAAGTCGTAGAAAGGCTCTCAGCGCTGAAATTTGTTCCCGAAACTGCTTGACAGCCCTGTAGATCAAGGTAATATTCTCCTATGGAGAGTATTCAGAGTTGGTCTCAGCGGGCTAAGTGTAAGAATCTGGGAAGCGAAGAATACGACAGTATTTTCTTTCCTAGAGGTACAGCAGGCGTAGCAAAAGGGCGTACGTTTTGCAGTGATTGTCCTGTAAGAGGACTCTGCAAATCGTACGCCCTTGCGCATGAATATCTTACTGGTATCTGGGGGGGTACTTCTCACGATGAGCGTAAGAAGACTAACCCAATAATAAAGCTAACAGTCCGTCAGTTGTATCAGGAGGCGGGTCTTCTGGAGGCACCACTAACGATAGGACTGGAGAAGACTGTTCTATCTTCTCAGGCATTATCTGTTTCAGAATCTCTAGAGCTGGTGGAGGAATTATCGCAGGACGGCTTTGAGACCACCGCCGAGCTGCTGGCCGTTCTAGATCCCACACAATACCAATCTTTTCAAGACTCAGCTTAAGGCAGTGAGGGCTACAGTACTTAATGCCATCGAAATACCAATTGTAAGCAAAGATCATCCCGCATTCTCTACAGGGGATTTCCTTAAAGCCCTTTGACTTAGTGAAATAGTCAACGACAGCTTGGGCGTCCAGCATCTTATCTTCAAGGTGTTCAGGATCGTCCCGCTTGACGTCTAGATCTTCTGTTTCTACACCTAAAGCTTTAGCAGCAGCAGTTAGGGCTTTCTCTATTCTCTGCTGTTGTGATTGTCTAGGCATACCTAGCCCTTCTTCTTTAAGCGTTCCAACACCCTAGGCTTGAGAATTCCCAGTGTCTTGTACAGATAGTAGTACCCGTGATTGTAAGCGCTGGGACCGTGGCTGATCCTGTGGTTTTTTGGCATCGGCATCCCAGACCAATTTGGGGCAGTGCCCAAAATGCTTGCCGGTTGCTCTACAAGGATTAAAGACATCCTTCGGCCCGCACTCTTGATCGCCCCGATCGTCTGCGCTGTCTCTACTTTCGATCCCGCGTGCCACTGTAAATGATCCTTTCTGATAGCGTAGCCTTCGTAGATAAACGTGGTAAGAGTTGGATACTTCTCGCACTCTATAAGAAAAGCATCCAACTCTTCCATATTCATCGTGTACATCATCATGAGGTTACCTAACTCATCCCACGTACAGACCCCATGAGTCCTATCTACAGAACGACCCCCGGGGTCGAACGAGACATAAGTTAGGTCGTTCATCAGCCCTCTGCCATTCCTTTATCGCGGTTTTCATCGTGCAAGAATTCAGTGATAGCGCTAGCAGTGGATCGCCAAGCCCTAGCTTCTTCGACGTGTCTATCGCTCATCTTAATTGCGTACTCACGCTGATGAATAAGGTCTTCTTTGTATTGTTCAATCTGTCCCAGTGTAGATTGATACTGCTTAGCACCATCGTATTCTTCCGTTACAGGTCCCTCTACTAGACCTTCGAACAGACCTTCTGGAGTGTCAACGCTCATCGTACTGCCTCTATTCCGTATTTCTTGAGAAGGTAAGCTAATGTCCTGTGCTTCTTGCATCCGAGCGTCCAGTACTTGCCATCATCTTGACGGTACCAGACCCAACCAGTCTTAGTAAGTACTTTACGCGGCGAGTTCATACTTTTCGTCAGTGTTCCATTTGTGGATGTCGATTCTAAAGTCGACTCCAAAGTCTTTATGCTTCTTGACGTCTTCAAGTACGCGCTTAATCTCTGGAATATAGATATGTTCTTTACCTTCCTCAACGTCGACCCTGATAGAGTCGTGGACTTGAAGGTCAATCTTACACTCATCGTTGTGTAGCCCCTCTTCCCTAAGACGGACCATCTGGCGCTTAGTAATCTCAAATGCGCCCCCCTGAATCACAGAGTTAAACGCTTTGTGCGCCTCTTTCTGTAGATTCACAAAGTGCCGCCTACGCCCAGTCCAATAAGTGACGTAGCCATTCTGCCAAGCCTTAGCTTGAGCCATAGCGGCAATCTTCTGCAAACCAGCATACTGCTTGTAGAAGTTCTTAATAATCTTCTGAGCCTCAGCTATAGAGACCTCGAAGACTTGGTGAATTCGGTTTGCACCGCCCCCGAACTGAATAGTGTAAACAAGGGTTTTGACTTGTTGACGTCCCATTCCGAGAGTCTTAGCGATCTCGCTAAAGACATCACGGCCTGCATCAGCGAAGATATCGATAAGTTGCTGTACTCGTCCGTAGGCTGCGCCAAGTCGGAATTCAAGCTGAGAGTAATCAAACTCCCAAGCTGTCCTGCCGACGTCGACAATGAATGCAGCCTTGAGATTACCGTTCCAATCCTTAGCTGACTGCTTGGGTATCTGCTGAAGGTTAGGTAATTCGCATGACAGACGTCCCGTATGCGTTCCATGCTGCTTATAGTTAGGTCGTAGGCGTCCATCTGGCCCAAGCAATTCAAGATAAGGTCGGTAGTTTGAGGAAGTGGTCTTTTGCCATCCGCGATATTCCAAGATTCGCCTGGCTCTAGAGTCGTTAGTTTGTGAAAGAAGTCTGTCATATTCTTCCATTGCATACTTGTCGAAGCTTGGGGCGTTAGTCTTAGTTCGCTTCACTACAGGCAAACCAAGCTCTTCAATTAGAACACGGCCTAAGTCTTTAGTACTGCCAGGGTTAAAGCCAAGAGAGGACCTTAACTCCGCCATCTTTTTAGTGCCACGCTCGTACTCTCTCTGTGCCAGGTCCTGGTCAATGAGAATACCGTTATCTTCAATGTCGATAAGAAACTTCGTAAAAGCTCGCTCATGTTCCCAGAGGTCCGGCGCTTTACGCTCTGGAAACTGAACTTCAAACTTAGGCTCAAGCTTATTGTCTAGTTCCTCTGTAATTAGTGCGTCATTAGCGCCGTACGGACGGATAATCTCTACAGGGATGTAACCCCATCCGAACGCCTTCTTAACCTTATCCATTACTTCATCATTACGCTTAGGCTCTCCCCCAAAGTGGCGGGACATCCAGTCTAGAGCCTTAGAAGCGTAATTCTCATCAACCATATGGGCCTTCATCATAGTGCAATTGAAGGACCTATCGTACAGGTCGATGTCTAAGTTACGCAATGCCTTGATATCGTGCTTAGCGTGGTGCATGACTACGCGTGGGTGATTTTCAAGGCACATCTTAATCTTGCCGAGCCACTCCTTAGGGAGGTTGTTGTGCGGATCAATCTGGTGATTGAAGGCATAGTATTCAGCCTTACCGAAAGCTGAGAGACTAAGCCCCCAAGTCTGGCTATATGGGTGAGTAAGTGTTCCCTCTGTATCTACAGCAACGGAAGGGGCCTTATCTATAAGCTCTAGATGTTCCTGTAGATCAGCCTCCGAGACGTATGTATCAGATTTCATCTTGGAAGCCTCCCATAATAGGAATATCGTCGTCGGCTACGAAACCTTCGAGTACTTCGAAATCAAGTTTGTCTGTTCGCCTGACGAGAAAGGTGTTAAACTTCTTAGCCATTCGGAGTTTAAGGCAGGAGACTTCGATCCCTTTGGGCGTACCGTACAGTCCGATTCCGGTGTTGATGTTAGCACCGATGTATTGATTACCATACATGTCGTCAAGCTTATTGGGTTTGCGGTTCCCAACCTGTGCTTTCCGATTGTGGTGGATGAACCAGGTAAAGAGCCCGTATTCGTCTCGTAGGGTTCCATTAATGTAATCGAATGTTTCCAGAATGATTTTGTCCGAAGACATGTCATCGTTAATAGCCATACCAAAAGAGTCGAAAATAGCACCGTCAGGCTGGAATTCTTCAATGATTCGATTAAGCTCCGCCTGGCGTGCTTTGTCGTTGAGCTTGACGCTATGACCAGGAGCCGATATAAGTAGGTTTGCACGCAAGTCCTCATTTTGCTCGATGTCCATTGCTTTCATTAGGAAGTTTAGCTCTTCAAACTGCATCTCCATTGAAATGACTAGAATCTTCATAGGCTTAGGAATCTTCCATTGTAAGAAGTCCTGGCCTCGTGCTGCCTTTTCTGCGAACCGGAGAGATAGCTGGGATTTACCTACGTTAGGCGCTCCCGTGACAATAAGGGAACCCTTCTTCTGTAGAAGATTCTCCACTTGCCACTCCATCTTAATCTCTGAGTTAATGAACTCATCATAAGTGTATACCTTAAAGGCATGTTCTTTCTGTAGATCCTCAGTAATTGGGTCTACAGGATGCCTAGAGCGTACGTGGTTAATAATCCCGACTAGGCGTTCTTTCTGGTCAGACCGGTTCTTAAACTTACCCCAACGGTTATCTAGGACTAACAGTAGTGAGAGAGCTTCTACGTTAGCCATGCCTTTCTCAATACAGATATGGGCGAACTTAGTTAGTGCACTAGAGCGTCCCTTGACACCTTTTTTCTCGTCTCCCTTAGCCATAGAGGGAGTGATAAAGAAGTCCGTCTCATCTTGATTAAACGGATACTTCATCATGACTAGTACAGGAGACGGAACGTTAGTAGTATCTACTTCTTGGTTGAGGCTTGTTGGTATATCAGGAAGCCCCGAGAAGGATTCATTTGGAGTGGGTTTAATGTCACGATATATTTCGCTAACAAGAAGGCCACTCTCGTGATGCTTGGTTCCGGGAGGTCGTAGTACTCGGTTGACGTTCCATACTGAGAGGTCGCCTTCAGCATGATACGTGATTTTCTGAGAAATCGCTTCAACGACATCAATTCGAGTTTCAAAATGGTCAAGTCGCCAATACCAATGTTGATTTCGATCGGTACTTGATCGGACTTTAAGTGATGGCGATGGTATTCCACTAATAGTGTCTGGAGCGTTCCCGTCAAACTCTGCCCAGACGAAGTAAGTGCCGAGAAAGTCCTCCTTTTTAGCTCCCGGTCGCTTAAAGAGTGCGGGGGAGTAATAGACTTCAACTGTGTCAGTATACGCGATGCAGTGAGCGATGAGCTTTTCTCGCTCTTTGGGCCAAGAAAAGTAGTATTGATTGAATGCTCCTGTCTCTGGATTCTTTGTAGCACTGTACGCATAGCCATTGGCGATACCGTACATAGTGTCAAAAAACCTACCAAGATCCGTGTAAGGACTCAGTTCTTGAACACTCCCCACGGACCACTTCCTTTCGTAACAGTTTAAGCACCTCATACAGGACTCGAACCTGCGACCTAGGGATTAGAAAGCCCTTGCTCTATCCACTGAGCTAATGAGGTTTGATCTACAGGAAAGCCGCCCGGACATAGAACCAGCGTTAACGTAGTACTGTGCTTACGTCACTTTCCTGTAGACCCTAAGTGGCTGTTAGTCTTTGAGTACTCATTACCCTGTCTGATTAGAGGGCACCACCAGTACTACTTGAGGATATCTCGTGCCTTGGCCGAGATTACAGCCGCGCCAAGGGCGCAGGCGTTAAGGCCGTTACCCCAACCAGTGGTCTCACCGGTGACCCGCGTGCCTTCACGGATAAGGTCAGCAAGCGTAAGAGGGGCAGCAAGGACACCCATCTCGATCTCGCCAAGCATTTCCTTAAGCTCGTCGGCCTTCTGGTCAACCTTAGAGGTCGTGCCATTGGCCGTCTCGTTCGTTAACATTGGGCGTATCTCCCATCTGTATCTCTAAGTTGACATCCAAAGACTCAAGCCAATCAGCGATATCGTTACGCGTCATGTGATGGGAATCTGGATTGTCGTTAATATGTTGAATGAGATTGAAAAGATCCCTAGTCACATGACACTTGGGACACTTAACCTTCTCCTTCAAACCGGGAACGCTGTTAAACAACTCATGCGCCCCGGAGCTTAGTTGGTTCTCACTCTTGTCGTACTGTGGGCCGTACTCGCCCCACATAGACTGGTGCTTCATCCACTCAGGCGACTGCTTGTACAGATTATTCTTATAAGCAATAGACTGTTCTTTAGCTTTCTGAGCCTCAAGCATTTTAGCGTAAGCTTTTTCTTTAGCTTCTTTTGCCTTTTGCTCTACATCGAAAATATACTCATCAAGTTTAGCCTGGTGATACTGTGCGTGTGTCTGTTCTTCTTTAGTTAAAAACTGGTACAGGGTAGGCATTATATGATCTTTTTTAAGGCTATTCTTAGTGTTTACAATTATGCCTACCGCTGCGTGAATCTTGTGTTGATACGCTACATACTCATAAAAAGTTTTTTCATACCAACTACTAATAGATTCAAGAGCTAACCAATGGGCTGTTGCGTTGTCTGATGAAAAATTACACTTAAGGATTTCAGGGCCATCAAGAGGAAGTATTGAGTCACACGCGTCTTTAATCTGGCCAGTAAGAGCTTTAATCAGTGTTTGCATTGATTTTTGAGATATGTCATACCAAGCCAGTTTAATGAAGCTAACTGGATCAGAGATTAATTTGACTTCTACAGTAAGGATCGTTGTGTATTGGTTGTGGTCTCTAGATAGTCGGATTCTTGCTACGCGCGGATCACATGTCTGTAGTACTTCTATGAGATCGTTGTATTCGAGCAGTTCTGACATTACTCATCCCATACGGTCTTCGGTAAGAAGATGGAACGGCTTGCGTGCATAGACGCATCTTCTAAGGCAGTACGAGCGAGTGCTAACTGACGCATTCCCTCACTGCGAGACTGACCGTTCTGAGCTAGCCAGTCCATACGATCCTTAAGTAACTGAGCAAATGCTCTCTCAGCCTTTTTGAACCCGTTAATCTGCTGCATTTCATCAGCAGATAACGTACTAGGATCGGTGTTACCTAACGGCAGCTCGTTCATCTAAGTACTCCTTGAGCTTGTTGTAGCCCCCCTGTAGGAGAGCTTTTCTCGTGGGTGACGGATCATAGTTTAGCACCGCCGGGTGGTACAGCACAACGTATTTGTCGTCTAGAAGTAGACCGTGATCTCTAAAAACTTCGGTCTTTTCAGGGTAAATTGCCTGTAAGGGGAATCTACCAAGAAGACCCACAATCTTGGGGGCAACGATCCGAATCTCTTCTTGTAAGTAACCGTCGGACGCGTCAGCTTCTTCATAAGTGAAGTTCTCTTCTTTATTGATTCGCTTACGGTACTTGACAGGAGACTTAGGCCAGTACTTAACTACGTTAGTAAGGAAGACATTATAGGGATCAATCCCTGCCCTCTGTAGAAGCATAGTTAAGTTGTTGCCTGCCTTACCTACGAATGCCAGTCTATTAGCATTCTCCATCTCGCCTGGAGCTTCTCCGATAAGCATGATGTCAGGGTTAAGCGGTCCTCTGCCAGGTACTAATTCAATTCCAGGTTGTCTTAGATCTGCGAATACAGGATCACTGGCGTATTGCTTATACAGATTCTCTAGTTCTTCACGCTGATTCACCAGTTAATCCTTTCTCTATTTGCGTAGCCCCGGTCGGACTCGAACCGACAACTATTCGATTTTAAGTCGAATTCCTCTGCCAATTGGGATACGGGGCCTCACCTTAAGGCGTTTCACGGTACCTTAAGGGAGGTCAGTATAGCTATGTTTCTCTCTGAGTACTCTAATACTACGGGAGACATTGGCATCACGTGGTGGAGTAGGACCTAGGACCTGACCACGCCCTCACTATACTTCCGTGCCCCGTACCGGGATCGAACCGGCGGCCTCACCTCTAGGAGATGCGCTCGTACCATACTGAGCTAACGGGGCTTACTAGGACAGTCTACAGGCCCGCCCATGGAACCTGTAGACCGGAGCGTCCTAGCTGTACAAACTCCTATAACTAGCGCACACTAGAATATAGGCAACTGCGCTCTATCTCTGCGTTGCCGCGCAGAGACTACTCTTCTAGAGTACGCCAATCTTCTTCAAGAAGATCAGACTGCGAGGCAACCCAAGGAACAAGTTCCTTATTAACAGTACTCATGAAGATGTAAGGGCGAGACATCTTCGAGTTAGCGTCAGGTACCTGGAGTTCCAGGTACATGCCTTTACCGTTCCAACCCTTACGGGTAACTTGCTCGCCTTCCTTAAGGGCTTCCAGAGCCTCACTAAAGGACATGCCATACTCTGCTGTAGTCACTATATCTCTTTCTCTCTAGTTGTTTAGTTGAACGTGCCTTGCCCACCTTACACGCTTACCGGCTTACCCACTTACTGTGCTGCACTCGGTATTTATCGAGATGCTAGCCGGATCCCCACAGTTATTACATGCCTAAGTCAGAAGCAACCTGATCGGCAGCCTGACCACGTGAACCGTTGCTAGTATCCCTCTCCGCGAACAGTCGCGGGGAAAGAGTAGCGACGACGTTAGCGAATACACGCGTATCGCCTTCCGTCTTAGACGGACGGTTCTTAACCACACAGTACATCTCTGTACCAACGGCCATCTTCGGAGAGAACTTGTTACGCTCACCCTCCGAGAGATCGAAACCTTCCCTCAGAAGCTTCATGAAGTTAGCCATTCCCCGAATGACGTCAGCATCCCAAAGTTCCTTAGGCACCGGCTTGCCATTAGCATCGAACGGGAAGATCTCTAAACGGTTCCGTAGGCCGACCTTATCGAAGGGCTCGCCAGGCGTGTTAATCTTCCAGTTCAGGTAAAGGTAACGCTTACCCATTTCGTTTGTTTCGACCTTACAGGAAGTAACTTCACAGGGATAAGTGTCGTCGTCAACCTTGAAGGGATCGTCGCTTACGTCGCTAACATCTAGTCCACCGAAGATGTCATCGTCATCGAACTCTTCTACCATTGCCTTTTCTTTCTTCTCTTGATACTCGGTTAGTTCGTCGTCCGATAGCTGCCACTCATCCACTGCTGTATCAGGGGCGGAATCGATTCGACTTTGTAAGTCGTTTCCGGAATCGTCGGGATTTGTGATTTTGCTGCCTCCGTAAGTGTGCCTTCAACCTGTAGCAAACGGTCGTCACTTTTCTTAGGCTTATGAAGATAGCCAATGAGTTGAGACTCTTGAGCGATTACCTTATAACTAGCTTCAGGCATGTTAGGACGAATTGCGTACTTGCCTTTTTTCTCATCGTTTTCGTTAGGTAGTCTAACATGTGCAATGAATATAATGTTTAGTTTTGAGTTACGTAGTGCCTCTACTGTTTTCGTCATCCCTCGCTCAGCCATCCTATACTGCGGATAACCTTCAAGCTCACGAGAGAGTTGTTGCTGGGGGAAATACTCCCCCTTCTCCACTAGTTTAGTCAGAGTGTTCTGAGTACTAGTAGAAACTGTGTCCCACACTAGGGTCTTGAACTTAGAATACGGTTCAATACCTTCGTCGTGAGCTTCCGCAATGGATCGTAGCTGAGAGAAGCCAGTGTACGGGAGCCGATGGATCTTTTCCTGTAGATCCGGAAACTTATCCAGAACTACCCATGCTGAGTCAGTAGTAATCCAGCACGCATCCCCACCAATTACCCTAACAATCTCTGCGGCTAGAGAAGTCTTCCCCGCTCCGAAGTCACCGTAAAGGATACCACGGAACAGCCTCTCTTCCTCAGCGATAGACATAGGCTTACGTTGCCTCTCTAAGGCTTCTAACATCTTCTGATCCACTATGCATCCTCTAGGGCTAAGTCTACGTATCCGTATGTATTAGGCTGGTAATCCATGGTGAGTGTATTTTTGATGTTAGTATTTTCGAGTTCTTTGTCACACAGTGAAGCGAAGGGACAGTACTTACAGGTAAAGGGTCCCATATTACGAGTTGCTTTGCGAGACCATTCATCTACAGGAAGAGCCTTAAGCCTATAAATATTTTCTACGTTCTGTTCTTGCTCTGCCCAAATCTTGTCTATCCTAGTGGTGGTCGGCTTTACCATGGCTCGGCGGTAAACATCTTGCGGAGCTGGATTCTTAAGCTGCCTATACCTTAGCTGGTTAAACATTCCTTTGGTGACAGTGATTCCATTTTCCTTAAGCGTTTTAATATACCTAGGAAGCTGGCTGTCCATGTTGATTTCTCTATCAGTTTTAAAGTTGTACAAGAACTTTGAATCTACGACACACAAGTCGCCACGATATTGACCGCTTGTAAACTGAATAAGCAAATCAAGACGCATATTGTGTTCAGCATCATCACTTACCTTCGCCGAGTAAAACTTCTCTACTTGTAATACCTCGAACGGCTCTTCTTTGTAGTGATCGACGTACCCAGCGATTAGTACTTTCAACTGAGCAATAATTTTCATCTTAGCTGTATCGTCTGGGTCGTACGACACTAACTCGATTAGCTTTGTAGTGATTACGTCATAGGCTGCCTCTCGACACTGCTCTACTGTGTAACCCTTCTGCATAAGAGTATAGTAAGCATCTAGTGCCATGTGACCAATGATGCCGCGAGTCAGTGCTGGACCCAAGTTACCAAAGCGAGGTTCGATGTCTAAACCAAAGCGATAATAGTGCTGTCGCTGGCAGGTGTTAAACATACCGACTTCTGTACCGCTGATCTTCTTCACTAGGTCTCACTATTCTGTGTCACAAATGCAGGTGAGGGAACCTGTATGCCCAGCGTACCACACGATTCTGAGCCTGTCAAGTGATTAAAACGGCCCGTCGTCAGCCTCTCCTATAGAGAAGTCTGGCGTTTTGTTGGGCTCTAGATTTACTTCCTTCTTAACCCAAGGCAAACGAGCCGCACTGTAACGACGTTCGATAGAAGCATTAGCATAGCCTTGTTCGATAATTCCAGCATCAGCCAATGCTCTGAGAAGCTTCTCGTACTGCTCCCAGCTAAGCTCTTTATCCAAGTACAGATGGAAATGCCCTTCTGTAGATGAAGGTACAAGCTTAGCAGGAAAGTCGATATCTAGGATTGGCTTGTGACTATCCCTATCGGCACGGTGATGCTTAGACTCCATACCCTCTAGTTGAGTACCGGCGTAATAACCCGGCTCTAGTGGAACCCACATATCAGAACAGACGATCTGTGCCTGTTCAATTCCGCTAGGAATTACTTCTTCACGATACTGTTGATATTCGTTAGACCAGATGTCTACTTTACGTAGCGTCTGTCCAGGAAATGGATTCTTATACTCTTCGGTCATCTCTGCTCCATTCTAAATCTCGATAAAATCCAGTGTATCTGATTCTAGTAACGTGAGTGTACTCTACGTAAGTCTTATTTCTCTCCATTTCCCTAGACATAATACATAAGCGAACAGGCTCTTTATTAAGACCGTCACACGCGTCTAGATACTTGTCTAAGTGCTTTCTACAGAGCCGTAGTACAGGGCCGCCTCTACGCATCTGTACGAAACCAAACAGAGAGTTGAGACACTTAGTCATTTCTGTATTTCTATCACAAAGAGTTGTAGAGCTCATCGAGTTCCCTGTATAGGTAGTGTTGCCCTTCTTGTACTTGCGTGAGCTTAGCCTTGTAGTCAGGTCCGTAAGCAATTAATAGCACATCTATAAATTCAGCAAGAAGCTGTTGATTCTTAGCTAGATCTCTTAGGTACATTGCTACTTGCTTGTCCATTTTGTCTACGTCTCCCTACATGAAAGTGAAGCGGGCCATTTGGTCCTGCCTCATATGTATCAGTCCAGTAGCACGGATAGGCATCCATGTTAGTGATCTCGTTATCTGTAAGATACCGCTTAGCATCCTTAGCCGTAAGGAATACATCCTTGAACTTGTTAACAGTCTTGTGGTTAGTAGGCCCTACATGCTTGCTGTTATAGCGCTTACGACTACTGGTACCGTTAGGCATGTTTTCAATATCCTCATCCTTAAGGGACTGCCACATTTCTCTACTTGTGTACAGCATTACTTCCCCTTCATCACTATTTGGTAGTACTTATCTTCAATAATCTCAGGCTTATGAGGGAGTACTGCGTAAGCTTCTTCTATATAGTAAGGGTCATTTTTAGCGTGCCATATGTTATGGCATCGAACACAGATAAGATGTATGTTGCCTGACTCATTGTGAGAGGTATTTTTAATTGGACCGTGGTGTCTATGAACCTGTAAGCCATTAATGCATCCGATAATAGGATGGAGACCTCCGCCACAATTAGTGAGTCCTCGCCACTCGCAAGCTTCACCTTTATCAATCTGGTAAGCCGCCGCAGCTCTCTTTCTTCCAGCACTAGTTCCAATATCACTATCGGCTTTCCTATTCCCATTACGCTCATCACTAAGAGCTTGTGGAGGTAAGATAGGTGGAGTGTGCCCGCACTCCTCATAGAAGCCACGGGCACAACTCACACACGCTACGAAGTCTGTCATAGAGACCAGTCTAGCACTCAGCTGTAGGTCTGACCTTCTGGCTTGTTGTTCTCTTCGTGATTGGTCGGCTCGTTAGCAGCCATCTGCTTACCCATAAGGTTCTGGAGAGTTTCCCCCAAAACATCAAGGATAACCTTAGGATCGTTACTGCGAAGCTTACTTGCGTCTACACCCATGACGTCCTTAGTAAGCTGATCCATGTTAGTCTCAGTAGTCTTGTTAACAGACACCAGTGCATGAGCATAGATAGCCTGCACTCGCTCGATAGGATCGTGGTACTTACCACAAGAGCAAGGCTTGTCCTTCTTACTATCGATCTCTGCGATAGCCTTGATGGCACCCTTCAGATAATCCTTAAGACTCCGAAGAACTAAGGTATAGCCGTCCCTAGCCCCTTCATAAGTATTAGGCATTTCCATTGGACGCATGTCGTTAGACACTTATATTCTCCTATTTTCACTATTGTTAGGGGTCTTGCTCGGAAACGGTGGAACGGGAAACTACTGCGACCGCCGGTCCCTCAACTAACGATCATGTGTCTCTACCTGCTCCCACCGTTTCCGAACTCTGTGGGAGGGAACTGGTACCAGTATGACACACCGCTGAGGGACCTGCAACCGTTTAGACGTCTCTATCCGTCATGTTCTTTCACTTCTTCTGTACCGTCATCACGGCGGATGCCGCGTGAGCGTTGCTCGGCAAGCAGTCGTTTTCGTTCGGCACGGCGATAGGCGTCAAGGTCGGTGTCAGAGATATATCCTGAAACGGGTTCATCAGTTTGATAATCCCCGGACCAGGGTACTGGAGTGGTTCTGTTAATGAATTGGAAGAGTCCAAAGCCAGTATCCCCGTGGCTAGCAGGATCCCTATCGACAGTAAACTTATCAATAGTCTCCTGATCTTTTGCATCCTTTTCACGCTTAATCCTCCTTTCCATAATGATAGCTGCTACCAAGAATGTCAGATAGATAACTACTAAGCAGCCCGAGCCAAACCACGGCCCGTACTCTTGATAAATATACAGGAAGCATGCTACCGCTGTAATACTTCCACCGAACAAAGCCACAAAGAATAAGAAAACTATCCACACTCTAGCAAATAGCATAAGAATCTTCATTAATCCCTCACAAAAGATGTAAACGGTTGATCGTGATCTACAGGAAGAGAAGCTGTCTTAACCTCTTGGCTAATTCTATATCGCTCATCTTCTCCCTGAAGTGAGTCGACAACTAGTTCGGCCAATCTTTCTGTAGGGCACATGCAAACTAGTACGTCTTCCTCTCCTTCTTCCTTAGCGTTAACCGACCACGCCCCATTCTCTTCTTTCTGTAGACTAAAGTCCATTAGTTACTTACCTCTGCAACTCGGATCTTGTGGAACAACGGTGATAGCGCCATACACGGGAGCAGTAGTATCCCTGGCCCATGAACGGTAGACGGTATAGACACGATTACCGTGACCGTCACAGCGACTAGCGAAGTTGCTAAAGCCGTCAGGCATAGCGTAGACCTCTGCCGGTTCGGTAAGCGGAGCGGCTACCTCTGGTGCATCGTTCTTAGTAGCAGAGTCGCAAGCAGTAAGCCCAAATACTAGAGCCGTAGCAGCGATGATGATTGCGATTTTCTTCTTCACTTAGTAGCTCTCTTCTCTTGCGTCTTCAGGTAACGAAGGACGCTGTTAGACGGGTCGTTCTCACCGATCCACTTAAGGATAGTGCTAAGGGTAGCGAGCTTGATGTTAACGTCCGACTCGCCATGCAACAGGCGGTGAGTCCACGAAGAACTCATCCCGATAAGCTTGGCGAACTCGATAGCAGAGACTCCCTTACGGTGAAGGAGATTGCTAAGCAGGACGGGAAGTCGGTCGATAATCTCGATAGCACCGACAGTACGACTTGGAAGAGTCATGGTCTAAATCCTTCACTACAGTGGGGGCAACTTGTATTATTTGGGTGAACTGATAAACCGCATGCCTTGCATGTAATTTTAATACCATCACTAGGTTTGGTTAAATCTTTAGCACCTTCAGGTAACGGCCTCTCGAATGCCTCGGGGTTCTTTAACCAATCAGGAGTTAGCTTTAGTAAACCTCCATCACCTGATCCCTTCTTGCCTCGTGGTTGCGTAGCAGACACTTGTTACCCTTTGGTTAGAAATTCGTAGAACACCTTTGCATCTTTAACTATATCCTCAGCAGAAGGCGCCTCATCCTTATTGCTAAAGATAGTAGTATCTTTCTTTTTAAGAGCGAAGTCGATAGCGTGGATACGCATAGTATCTTCGTTGCTAAAGACGTGCTTATCGCACTTACAGTCGGCTTCTTTTGATTCTGCGATGTTTTCATCCATTAGCTAACCTCAAATCCTTGTGTATCTCCGGGCTTGTGCTTATCTTCTGTCTTAGAGGTCTTCTCTTCTTGTTTCTGCTCCTTGTGCTTTCGAGTGTTCTCCGCTCTGTTTTCCTTTTCTACTCGGCTCGAAGGCTTAGGTGCTCTAGCCATTCTTATTTTTCTTCTCCTGCTCCTTTTGCAATTCCAGAGCTCGCAAACGTTGCTGCATTAAGCGCGACTCCGAAGCTTGACGCTGTTGCCTAGCTACCTCTGCTGATTTAGCTATTCGTGCTTGCTCAGCCCTGTCACTTTCTTTGCCCATTATTTGCCTTCCTTTTTCTTAGCTTCTTCTTCAGCGTCTTTGAGGTCTTTTGCAAGAGCTTCATTAAGCTCACGAGCTGCCTTCTGTGCTTCTGATTCAGCCACTGTCTATCTCCTTATACTCTTCGTAAAGCCTATCGGCTCTAGCTAGTACGATCGGATCATCGTTGAACTTGTTATTACGCTTAGCCCAAAATCTAGATACTGAGCACGCCCTACAGCCTCCTGAATCATTGACGTTATAGCCCGTGATTGCGTGATCTCTAGAACAGAAAGAGATACCTGTTTTCTTAGGCTTGTGATTCCATCCATAGATCACGGGCGTGTTTAGACTTTTCACATCCTTCTACTTTACACAAACCGTAAATCATACTTCACCGTCCCTAATGGCATCATAAAGGCTCTGCATGATCTGTTGTTCGTTCTGGAAACCGTTAATGATATCTAGCTTCTCTTCATGCAAGTCGTCAAGCCATGTATCTACAGAAGACTCAACGTGCAGGAAGTCAACGCCAGTACTACGCGTTTGGCCCATTCGATTAGTTCTGCCCTTAGCCTGATCTTCTTTACCAGGATTCCATTCCCGGTCCATAATCACAGTCTGACTGGCACCTGTAAAGTTGAGACCAGCGCCACCAGCCTTGTAATTAACCAGAGCAATATCCCATCTAGGCTTTGCAGGGGCAGTACGCTGGTCAAAATCAAGCTGAATGAGTTGCTTATCACTATGAGAAGTCGTACCATCGTATACAACAGCGCGCGGTCCTAATCTTTCCTGTAGAACATGTAGTGGCGCTTTGAATTGCGAGAACAGCATACAGCGTTCACCGCCCTCAACGAATTCCTTAAGTAGTTCTTCTGCTCTATCAACCTTCCATGACTCGTGCACGTCAAGGTATTCAGACATGAGGTAGTTGCCCTCTTTATCCTTGACCTTAAGCTCAATAGCCGCTGGCCAGGTAAGCACTTGCCTTAGTCTAAGCAGAACGGTAATGCGTTCACCAATGGCCATGACCGATTCACTATCAGGGTCCATAACCAACTGTGCGTACTTACGTACTTGCTCATAAGCCTCGTACTGCTTAGGATACTTAGCCATGAACTCTTCTTTAGGCAGCACGTGCTTAGTCTCAGCTGCCGGGGGAAGCTCAATTCCTGCCATTGTCTTATCACGAGCAAGGAAGCGCGGACCAACCTTCTTAAGAAGAGTCGGAATACCTCCTGTTTTCCATCCCCAATGACCGCTAAATGTATCTTTTCTACAGAAATCAAACAAGAATGTACGCTCACTAGGGAAGTTCTCAGGGTCAACGATGTGAAGCATCGGGAAGAACTCTTGTGGCTTGTTAAGAATAGGCGTTCCCGTCATAGGGAGCACGTTCTTAACTGTAGAAAACTCGCTAACTAGCCCGTGCTGGTCACAGTTTCTACAGAAGGTGTGAACCTCATTGCGCTTACACGGCTCGATATCCGGTGCGCCACACGCACAGTAGTTGTTAGCAAATGCTAGAGCCTTAACACCAATGAAGGCATCACTAGTCACATTCTTAAAGTTGTGCGCCTCATCCATGATAAGGGTATCAATGTCAAGCTCGTTAAGCTTAGGGATGAGCAGTGGATCGTGACGCCACGCCTCATAGTTAATGACTAGCGTGAAGGCAGGGACAGACTTAAGGATATGGATAACGTTGTCACGCTGGCCACGCGTCATATGTCCAAGCTGGATAGCCTGCCTATGCGGCGCCCATAGCTGAATCTCACGGATGATGTTACCCATAAGGTCAGACTGTGTGACAAGGATAGACCGCTCGGACATCACGAAGTCACTATAGATGATGCTAGTAAGCGACTTGCCAAGCCCTAGCTTGTCTCCAAGGATTGCCTTCTGACTAATGGCAAGATGGATAGCGCCTTCAATCTGGTGATGCTTAGCGCCGATTCCATCCGAACGGTTTTCTTTACGCCAGGGAGCTTCAAGGCAGCGCTGTCTGAACGCCTCGACTTCTTCAAGGTATCGAGTGTTGATAGCTTCTGCATCAAGCTCACGTGACAGCTCACGTCTAAGGGCAGCTTCTTCTAGCTTAGCAGCCTTAAGCGCACGCTCTTTATCGCTAAGTTCTTCACGAACGGTAGAGTAAGCCTCGCTAGCTTCTTCGAACTGCTTACGAATAGCCGCAAGGGTTTTCTCAAGATCTGTTTTCATTTGCTTAGCAGCAGCAGCCTTAGGCCCAAGCATCATGACGTCAATCTCTTGCATGGCTTGCTTGCCTGACAGCTCACTAATTTGCTTAAGCAGATCATCCTTGCGGCTCATCGCTTACCCTCCCTCCAACTTAAGCTTCATTAGCCGGGCACGCTTACGTGACAACAAGTTAGGACATGACAGATCATTATTGATATCCAAATCACAACGCGTAATCCCGCAGTCTTCACAGTACTCCCACCTAAGAGAATCAACATCCTCTCCTGTAGGCTTAGGATACTCTACAGCACAGCAGAGACAGGATAGAGTCATAGGTTCCCGCCAATTGTCTACCCAGTTCTCATACACGAGGTTGTACGGCTCTTCCCCAGTAGCAAGCCAAAGCTTCTCATCTTCTAGAGTGAATGGCCTTGCATCATGGAAGTAAGCCTTACAGAAATCGTGCATGATAGGCGTCTGTACGTGAAATAGTTGCCTAAGACACATACTATCCTCGTCAGCCATGTCTAAGGTAGACTCAATACCATCTACTACGATGTAGAGTACATCACCGCTAACACTGATCCATCCTTTGTTAAGGCTCTGCTCATAAGTCATGCCGGGTGATCCGAACACGTAAGCTTGTCCTTAACAGCTGGACGGTAACAGCCATGGCGTGTACACAACTCGACTTCAAGATCTGTGTAAATGATGCGCTTCTTCTTATACGCAACGGTACCTTGAAGTGTGTTAGCCAAGAGCTGTAGCGCCTTATCGTTGAGTTTCAGCAAGTCATCGTTTTCCATGATGATACTGCCACCACGAACGACGACGGGAACTTGTGCGACTTCACTAAGCTTGCTCATCTTGCACCTTTTCTCACTATGAGGTACAGCTTACCATGATCATCTATCCCTGTCAAGGGATTAGTTGTAATGCCTGATAGCCTCTGATCTCTCCTCTAGGTCTTCGGGACTCAGTCTAAGATCAGATATGAATTTACCTAGATTCTTGCGATCCCACAAATCGGGAAGCGTAAGCATTCCATTCAGCATTTTCTCTAAGTTTTTTACGTACTTGTAATACTCAGAGAGTTTCGTCTTAAGATGATCTAATTGTAATTGATCGCTAGGCATTCCCTTAAGCTGATCAGCCGCTTCATGTAGCAAAGAAGCCAACACCTCAGGATACACGTGGTATCCCTTAGCTACTACAGGAGTCCACTTCTCTGTAGATAAACGTTCTGACAGCTGTTTGATTTTAAGCAATACTTCACTAGGTTGTTGAGTCGGATTATCTCGCACTGTAAGATTTTTACTAGAGGACCAATATAGATAGGTACCTGTAGCATCTTCTTTGCGAGTAACTGTACCTTCGTTAATGAGATCTGTAGTGTGTTTAATAGCAGTCTTGCGCGAGCAAGATATACCTTTACAAATCTGCCTTAGGGATACAGGATAAGGCGAGTCACCGATAAAGGTTTCTACATCATCCCTCATAGATGGTCTACCGTATTGTACCTGCTTTACCACATCCTACCCTTTCACTATTAGTATTAGGGACCTAACCCTAGATGGCATCACAATCTAGGGGTAAGTCTCTCGCACTAAGGCGAAATCTATCAGCTGTTCACGCGGCGGACGGCCTTACGACGGCCCGTGCACGTGTTCAGGTGGCTCAGGAGCGGCTTGGTACCGATCCCGATGGTTCCGTGGCAGCGCGGGCACGCCATCGTACGGCGGTCCACTCCGTTTTTCTTCATGTAGGCCGCCATTGCGCCGTCTTTCTTACGCCGTTCCGCGAGTCCCATGATTACTGTCCTATTCCGTCTAGTATGTCGAAGAATTCGGTACTTACTGTGTACGTAACGTGAAGCATAGGATCTTCGAAGGAGTAGTAGTCTGCAATACCGTCCCTTATTGCTACCTTCACTATACCAGAATAGCTAAGCTTCGGTAATGCCTTGCTTACCGCAGTGATTGGGTCACCTTTGATAAACACTAGCCCTCATCGAATGGAGCGGGCTTGCCTGCCTTAGCAAGCTTGTTCACGTGACGGAACTTCTTCGCTTCCTTGGGCGACTCGAAAAGCTTAGCAGCCCACGAAGTGACTGCCGTAGCGTCTTCCAGCCGATCCAAGAACCGCTTGTTAGCGGTATTGTAGAGAACGAAACCCTGTCGACCCTCTGCGGTACGAACTTGCCAAGACATGTGTTAATCCTTATCTACAGGAAAGACCTTACCCTGTTGGTAGTCGGGGAGCTTAGTGATCACAACATCAAACTGATTAGCTTCGGCATGTTCACGTAGCTCTTGCACAAAATGCTCAGTGACGTAGTGACTAGACACCTTGTTGCCACCGTAGTAGTCGAATTGGTGCCAGTGCCTAACGTCGTCTTCTTCGTCACCGGTGGGTTTAGTCATGTTCACCAGTCCAACTACGGTGGTATGCAGCGAGACGTTGGTTAACGGTAGCCATACGGGCGAAGTCGACAGCACGTTCCCAGTAGTAGTGTCGCAAGCGTTTAGCTACAGCCTCACTGTTACGGGAATTAGCTTCATCAACTCTGCCCATTTTCTTAAGCATGAACCACATTGCGGTGCGATACTGCTTAGCCATTACGTCAGCGTTGTGAGCCTCTTTAGCGGGTGTGCCGTGAGTTGTCGTCACTTAAGCTCACCTCGTAACACGGTGATAGACTCAAGCCTACCGACAGGACACGTCTCGTTAAGACGTTCGAGTCTGGCAAGCTGTTCTTTGAGCGCTTGGATGAGCGTTTCGCGACCTGTACAGAAAGGACAACGATCCATTACTATCCCATTCACTATATGGGCCTACCTACAGGAGGTCAACCTTAGCTGACACTGACTAGCCTACAGGCAAGGAAGTACTAGTACTGTCGAGGGTACTAGTACAACCTAACCGGTACGCTCACGACTGGACTCTTGAGCTAGTGACGGATCACAGCTCTTAGCCAGGACTTAGAGACGGTCCGGAAACTTACTTACCGGCTTCAACCTTAACCGGCTTGGGCTTGGGCTGAGTGTGCACCTGGTAGGTAACGCCACCTGCACGAGGAGTGTACTCGAAGGTGAGCGAAGTGTCAACCTTCGTGATGTTGGCAACCTCGACACCCGCAGCCTGAGCGTAAGCCTTTTGCAAGTCAGAAGTCTCACCCTGCAAAGCCTGAGCGGCCTTGCTAAGACCATCGTACTTCTGGGGCGTAGTGAAGTTTCCACCTGTGACGGTAACGAATGCACGGACACGCGGACCCGTAGCACCGGAAGTACCGGTAGGGATGTGACGCAGCGCCGGAATGGACTCCAGAGCCTTGGACACGCCTTCCTTATCGATGGCCAACGTCTCGTTGATCATCTCGACTGCGGAACGCTTGTCGTTAACGTCCTTACGGAGCGTCTTAAGCTCTTCGATGAGCTTAGCCTTAGCCTCATCGCTCAGCGTTTCGGTACTGACGAGAGTCGCAGCCTTAGCCCGCATACGCTCGGTAGCCTGAGCCACTGCGGCGCGAAGCTTAGCGATCTCTTCGTCTTCAGTCGAAGCGATGAACGCGGCGATTGCCTTGTCCTTGTCACCGGACGCCGCTTCCAGCTTTGCAAGCTGTGCGTTGTACTCGGTGATCTGGGATTCCATAGCCGCGATGAGCTTGGAAGAAGTGGTATCCGGACCCGTGTAAGTGGCAGAGGTCGGGAGGTCGATTGCAGTACTCACTATGTGTGTTCCTTATCTACTGGTAGTCGGTAGGTGGTGCTGGCTTGTTGTTGTCTCCAACCTTACAGGATGTCTGTCTGTCTGTCAACTCTTAAGAGAAGAGAAGTCTTGGCGGTCTACGACCGGCTCAGAGGGCTTCTAAGCTCTTGCACTGAGTAGAACACTGCGGGGCGGTGATGTATTCCCGGACCTCTTAGAGGGGTCTACAGGGCAAGCAACGGCACGTATCCATAGTCAAGCTGTGCCTTGTCTAATAGTTGCTTAGCCTTAGCAAGCTCATCCTCTAGATGGGTAGTACCATCACAAAGAGCCATGTAATGCCCGTCCTTACTGACTGTGTGCCGAGAGCCTTTCCATCCACACTCGCAAGTCATTGATATGTGACCCTTAACACTGTAGTCACTCAGTAGCTTGTGGTTGTCCACTGTCTTACCTTCCTTCACTATCTCCAACATTAGCACACCCTCAGGTATTCCCGAGCCATACTAGCTAGCACATAAGCTCTATCTACAGGGAAGAACAACCCCTCAGCGGCAAGTATTCCCTGACTCATCTCTTAGTATATTACTAAATAATGAAAAACATTAATTTTTACCCACTGTGTAAAGGTTGGTTCAAAACACCGTTTTGGATCTTGGTAAAAGCCCTGGTCAGAGACTTGTTACACTTCTTTCAGGGTGTGTATTTAGTTTCTTCACTGTCCATTGTGGAATTGAGAAGAAGATGATCATGCCTCTGACCTGCGGTTATGCGCTGATTTGTTGATCTTCGTACGGGTAGTTAAGTTACCTAAACCACAGCTATCAGGCTATATAAGGAACGTTATAGCCTGAGCTGCATTAGGTGCTGGTATTGGGATTAACTGATATACATTTGTATAGCCAAATAACCTATCCTTAGCGCTATCATTAATCAATTGTATAAATGCTCCAAGAGATGAAATTGCTACGATCTCCCATCTCTCCCGTGTTCGGCAAGTCTTTACTAATTTCAAAGCCTAGTGCGTGGATCATATCTACCAACTCGCTCTTCTTGTCATACGAGAAATTGGCCTCGTTATTGCCTGATTTGAAGTACAGCTTGTGCTTAGTGGTTTGCTTCATGCACTAGACCATACACTAAATCCTTAGCGGGATCGGGTGTAGGCCCGATTCCATCCGAACAGCTGGTCAGGCTCTCAGCGGCGGCCTCAGGGGCCAGCGCGGTGCCCTCCTGAGGCGGTCAGCGCACGACGAACGCCCCCCTGTTCATGATCAACAGGGGGGCGTTATGTCAAGCTAAGCTTTCATTAAGTTGTGGACTGTGCGGAGGCTATCTAGACCTCGGAGTGGTGAGTCTTGTGCAGAACCTTGACTCGAATGACGGTAGAGAATGCGTAACCAGCCGCTACGAAACCGCTTGCGTCGTGTCCAAGGATGACACTAAGCGCGTAGCTAATGGCCATCACAACACCCTCCAACAAGCCCGGGTTGTGCTTAAGAGTGTGGTGAATGATGACCGGAGTGGCCGTGACGCGGTGGCTGCAAAGGAATTCGTGGCTCGGCTTGAGGGTAGTGATCCGCATTGTCTTGCTCTTTTCTGTAGATAAAGCTCTGATTGTGCAGGGATTAAGCGACTGCGCCTGAGGTGATTGCAGTCCAGCCAGCAACGAAACCCTGTGAGAAGGCGACATTCTCAAGGCCATAGACTCCCCTGTTGTACGCGTTGCACACCATGAGGTGGTATTTGTAGCTGCTCAAGTAGCGGCTAACGCGAGCATTAGGCTGACCCGGCAAGTGTTCAGTAGACCTTGCCGCAGTCATGCCATCGCTAACGCCAGACTTGTAGATGTTCTCATTGCTGTTAAGCATGTGGCGCAGCAAGGCAGACGGCTGCTTACTGGGGTCAGTAGCCTTAACGATTGGCCTCACGGGAGCCGTAACGGAGTCCAGGTTGCGCATGGATGCGGCGTATTTACTCATTAGAGAGCCCTTCACTAGTGGGGTGCACGTCGTTGTGCTGTCTCAGTAAGCTCTTAGTGCCGAGCTGTGTCAATAGTTAATGCCGAACGTTCACTCAATCGTACTAATGAATGGCATTATGTCAACCAATGCTTAGGTGAGGCTTACCTTACGTACACACATGATCACATACGGCAAGCGTCTACTAAGGACGTCCTAACGCGACAGTCCTTTGTGTCTGTCTACATTGGATGTCCTTAGTGGACAGTCCACATTGTCCGTCCATTATGGACAGTATTAGTTGATCTATGTTAAAAGATCACCAACTCCGGCCGAATGTTAGTGATTAACGCACTGTGAAGATCATGTTGCAAGGGTTTTCCATCGGGTTTGTTTGGGGTTTGGATACCTTACACTCTCAAATTTTTCAGGAATCCTATTGCCCTTTATACTTACCTCTAAAATTTTTCTGCTAATCTATACCTAAAATAGGACCAAATACCTAATAAATTAGTCCTGAGAGCCTTTGGCGAGGGTCCCTCTGACCCACCCCGCATCCGATCTGGACTACCGATATGTCCGTTTCTTAGCCCCATTTGCTCTATTTAGTGTCTCGTTACCGGCCTCCCAATCAACCTGACCAGGGGCTAGGACCGTATGTAGCTTAAATAGAGTACCTGACCAGGGTTTTGGTGGCGGAGCCATGCCCCTTCTGTAGATAACCAGTGCTATGCTGTAATTAGGAGGATCGAGCACATGAGTACTGAAGTTAAGCGAGTGCCTTTAACAGGCGACCAGCTAGACATTGTGAACTACTGTGAAGAGTACTGGCTGCGTCGTAAGACGTTTCCGACGTTAGGTGAACTGGAAAGAACGTTCCCTGACGAAGACATGCCTGCGTTAATGGTGAACGGTACGTTTATCTTCGCTATGCACGCGCGTGGGGTAGTAATGCACGTGGAGCTTAAAGGGAAGCCGTCACAATTCACGGCAAGTCAGATCGCGGCGGCGACTAAATTCCTAGACGTTCACGATCGACGGACGTTACAGACGAAGCTGAAAGAAGTAGGGTGTACGACTACGCAGTGGAATGCGTGGATGCGCGATAAGCAGTTTAAGGAATTCGTATTACAGTCTGCTAGTGACAGCTTCGAGGACACTATTGCCGAAGCACAGAATGGCTTAAGGACGGCGATTGCCAATGGCGAAACACAGGCTATCAAATTCTATTACGAACTCACAGGGCGATACAATTCAGGTGAGGGGAACACTCAAAACCTCAAGCTTGTCGTGGCGCAGATTATCGAATCGATTCAGCGGCGCGTTAAGGACCCTGAGGTCTTGGCTGATCTTAGTAATGACTTCGACGCAATCATTAATGGTAGGCGACTTGCCCAAGCAGTTATTGAGCCTGAATACAATCGACTACTCTGACGCAGTCCAGCTCGCGGAGTTCACGGCAGAGCTTAATGACTGGCTTAAGGTCAACGCCCAATAATCCCGACGGCCGGGGCGTAGCCCCCCTGTAGATTAAAAGAATAGAGTTAGGAGTACGTAGTGGGATTAGATAGTAAGTACGGCAGGGTTAGCTTTGAGAACGGGGACATTAAGGAAGACGAACCAGTTTTCGTGTTTAGGGCACAAGATGCCTTAATGGTTCCGATGCTTAACTCGTATTGGTTTATGTGTCATCAGGTGGGTAGTCCTCAAGAACACCTGGATAAGATCCTGGAAACGATCAAAGAGATTAAGGATTGGCAGGAAGAAAACACTATTAAGGTTCCGACGTCAGAGACTAGTGAGGTTAACCCATGGCAGGCGCAGTAGTAGATGGAGATCCTTTTGGGCCTATAAGAAAAGAGAAGACAAGTACAGCTCCGGATCCTAGGACAGTAGGACAGTTTCACGAGCGTGCGGATACGGACGCATCTACAGGTGCGATTCACCATACACTAGGTATTGGTCACAATCAGGCTAGTCCTGGTGATCATGCGCATGACGGTGCTGGTAGTGCTTTAATTGGGCGAGGTCGTAAGCTTCAATTGCACACGGCTGTTTCGGATGCACAGAAGATTCTTAATATAATTGATATGCTTCATAGGTTTGTGGACTTTACGGAGGTACCGTAATGAGTATTGAAATTCAGGTTGAATTCGATTCGTCTAATGGTTTTGTTGCTAGTCACAGTCAGAGTATTGGAGGTAATAGAAAGTTTATCAACCCTACTGTTGGAAGTACCTATCCTGTAGAGAATTTTTCCAAGAGTTTAACAGGATCAGCTACCTTGCCAGATGGTTCTGTTTTAGACGTAAGTATTCAGTTACGTAAATCAGAATTGTCGCCTACACCTGATATTGGTGACTATCTTGCCAATGGTTACAGGATTACAGTAGAGAAGTTATAATGGCTAAACGTAAGGAGGAGACCACCTCTGTAGAAGATCTATTACTCCAATTTAAGGATGGATTGAATCGTGCAGTTTCAAGGCCCACCATCTTCGGATACAAGCCCCACGATAAGCAAGTACAATTTCACACAGACCCCTCACGAGGACGTCTCTACATCGGTGGTAACAGAAGCGGTAAGACAGTTGGCGGCACTGTCGAAGATATCTGGCGACTTAGAGGTCAGCACCCTTATCTCCGCGTACCGCCAGCTCCCATTCGCGGAAGGATCGTAACTACATCTTTTCACGAGGGTGTTAAGCAAGTTATTATCCCAGAGCTTCAGAAGTGGTTACCTCCCTCTGAATTGATTAACGGCTCTTGGGAAGATAGCTACCAGAAGGCTGACCGTTTTCTGACACTAGCTAATGGCAGTACGTGTGAGCTTATGTCCTATGATCAGGACGTTGATAAATTCGCAGGTACTTCTCGTCACTTTATCCACTTCGATGAAGAGCCACCTAAGGAAATCTATACTGAGTGTCGTATGCGACTAGTCGATACTGAGGGCGACTGGTGGATGACTATGACACCAGTTATGGGTATGACGTGGGTTTATGACGAGATTTATATTCCTGGCTTAGTACCTGGTGGTCGTATCGGTGTCACTATGATTGATACGGCAGAGAATCCTTATATCAGTAGTGCGGAGATCGAAGAGGTAATCGGTGACCTCGATGAGAACGACAGGAAAGCGCGTAAGCAAGGACAGTTCGTCAATATTGGTGGACTCGCTTTTAAGAACTTCAATGTCCTTAGAAATGTTATTAACCCTCTCACTCCAGAAAAGCTTAGGAAGCTTAAGGGATGGACACACTATGCGTCCCTTGACCATGGATTTAATAACCCCACTGCTTGGCTCTGGCACGCCGTTAGTCCCCCCAATGCTCAAGGGAAAAGCTTCGTCGTTACCTACGATGAGATCTACGCTAATGAAACAGTCGTTGAAGTATTCGCCAAGCAGGTACTTGAGCACAATGGTTATCCAGAACGAGTGCACCCTTCAATCTATGTAGGAGATCCCGCGATCACCCAACGCCAAGGCGTCACAGGTGATAGCATCAAGCTTGCCTACATGAAGCATGGCATCCCGATTGTCCTAGGCAATAATGATGTCAGTATCGGTATCAACAAGATGAACGCCTACCTAGGTACAGGGCAGTGGGTAATCACTGAGAATTGTACTAATCTACTTCGTGAGATTCAACGAGTTAAGTGGAAGACATACAACTCAGCTAAGCTTAGGCACGAGAACAACGTACGTGAAGAGATCCATAAGAAAGATGATCACGCTCCAGACTCAGCACGTTACTTCTTTAGCCTCATGCCAGAGCTGTACATCCCCCAGAATGGGAATCTTAAGACTAGACCAGGTAATGAAGCAGTGGCCGCCGCTTTACAGGCCACGGCCGTTCCTGTAGGACCAAGGTATATTGATACTAATCTTCTTAGGCCACAAGGCAATACTGAGTGGTCGCACATTGATGAAACAGTAGGTGGCTGGAACTAATGATCACAGGCGATGAGACGACAGGCGGAAATAAATGACTTTCGTACCTGAGTATTCTGCTCAATCACGTTTCCTTATTATTCAGGGACCGTTGCAGTTATTACCGCACAAGTGTGCTACGTGTTCGCGTGGGTATGCCACTATAGCTGGTAACCTCGTTGACTTAGAGTTCTTCAATTGCGATCTAGACTTAGAGTTTTTCGGTAATCTTTATCTCTGTGTAGACTGTGTTCGTGAGATGGCTATGCAGTTAGGTATGGTACAGAAAAAGGACGTACTAGCTTTAGAGAAGGCTTATGAAGAATTAACCGATGAGAGTGTTAAGCTAGAAGAAGAGAATGAGGAACTTCGAAATGATGTACGTAACTTTAGGGCTCTTATTAGTGGTGGTGCTAGCACTAGCCGTGATCCTGGGTTACGTAGTCAAGAAGCTAATGGAACAGGGACAAGCGGAACGCCTCTCCCAGCAAAAGATTCAGGCAAATCTAATGACAAGCTTAATGCAAGAAAAGCAGATGCTCCTAAACAGGATGCAAGCGGGGGATCTTCCGACCTTCTCCACAATCTCAGCTCTGACGACTTCTCCTCAGACATCTAATACAGACGAATATATTGCGCATGACGATGTTTCCGAAGCAGCAAGATTAGAACTGCTGGGCGGATCCATTGGTCTGGGTGATACACTGGAGACTGAAAACAGTGATGAGTTAGCTGATTTCTTAGATGGTATTGGTCTTGGCGGCCTCGATGCAGGTCTGGAGAAATAGTGACCGCAACCTTATCTGGGTCAGATGTTAATACCGCTGACGCAGCGTTGGACCTAGGTAGTACTAAGGCTGCCATTAAACAGCACGATGCTATGGTGTCGTGGGCTAAGTCCCAGTATAAGGCTATTCGTAACGCGCGTGTACCTATTGAACGTCAGTGGTATATTAACCTGGCGTTCTTTTTTGGTAAGCAGAACGTTGCAATTCTTAGGCCAGATGCAGGCACAGGCGCTAGTACTAAGTTGTGGACTCCTCCGGCTCCGTACTATCGCGCCCGTCCAGTAATCAATCTAATTCGTCCTACTATTAGGCATGAGATCGCAGCACTCACTAATAACAAGCCTACTGCTAGTATTGTTCCCGCCTCTGCTGAGGATAGGGATATGTACGCGGCTATGGCCGGTGAGGCTGTCTGGGAGAATCTTTACATTGAGCACAAGCTTAAGTTCTTAATCAGACAAGCTGTATGGTGGAATCAGGTTTGCGGTAACGGATTCATTAAGACCTGGTGGGATGCTAGTGGTGGTCCTAAGGATGAAACTACTGGTGCGCCACTAGGTGACGTTTGCTATGCGTCAGAGACTCCGTTCCATGTCTTAGTTCCTGACTTCCTAGAGCAGGAGATTGAGAATCAGCCTTTCCTTATTCACGCTCAGACTAAGTCGCCTGAGTGGGTAGCAATGAACTTCCCTGAGGCTATGGACGGGACTAAGATTGCTGGTGGAGGTACTGCGGATGCTAATGACGTTCTAGAACCTTCGTACCTTAACCTTACTGCTGGTTCTTCACAGAACAATAAGCAGCAGTCAGTCTTAGTGCTAGAGGTATGGGTTAAGCCTGGACAGCATAAGATGTTCCCTGAGGGTGCGTTCTTTACTGTCATTGGTGACAAGATCGTACAGGCTTTCGGTGAGCTTCCTTATAAGCATGGGAAGTACCCATTTGCCAAGCTCGATCACATCCCCAGTGGTAAGTTCTATAGCGACTCTTCTTCTGTAGATCTAATCCCGTTACAGCGTGAGTATAACCGTACGCGTGGACAGATCATTGAAGCCAAGAACCGTATGGCTAAGCCTCAACTTAGCGCTGCTCGCGGTTCTGTAGATCCAAGCAAGATTACCTCAGAGCCAGGCTTAGTAGTTCTTTACACGCCTGGTATGGATCCGCCTAAGCCTATTCCTCTTACTCCTCTTCCTAGCTATGTTCTAGAAGAACAGGACAGGATTAAGAAGGACTGGGAAGATATTGCAGGACAGCATGACGTGTCTAAGGGTGGAGCACCTCCGGGAGTTACTGCTGCTACTGCAATCTCTTATCTACAGGAAAGAGATGAGTCTAACCTCAGTCCTACGTTTGATTCCTTAGAAGAGTGTATCGAGAAGACGGCTCGTTTGTCTCTTGCGCTCGTTAAGGATTACTGGACTACTGAGCGGCTTATTCGTGTCACTGGAGATAATGGATCTTTCGACGTCATGACCTTTAAGGGTTCTGACTTAGGGGATAACACAGACCTTCGTATTGAAGCTGGCTCGGCTCTGCCTGTTAGTAAGGCAGCTAAGCAGGCTCTTATTATGGATCTCATGAAGATGGGCTTCATTAGTCCCGAAAAGGGACTTGAAGTTATGGACATGGGCGGCATTAATAAGATCTACGAACAGATTCAAACTGATCAGCGTCAGGCACAGCGCGAGAACTTGCGTATGTCTAAGGCAACTCCGGAAACGTTAGCTGAGTATGCGGCTAGCTTCCAACCTGAAGTTGATCCTATGGCAGATGTTACGCAACTTGGTGCGCCTATGGATCCCAACTCTATGGATCCTATGCAGCCAGGTATGCAGCCTAATGGTTTGCCTGATCCTAATGCGTTACAGCAGTCGCCTGAAATGGACCCGATGGCTGCTATGATGGGTCAGCCCCCGGCTCCTGCTCCTATGCCTCCGTTCCCGCTTATCGTTCCCGTTAACACGTGGGATAACCACAAGATTCATATCGAATACCATAACCAGTTCCGTAAGGGACAAGCATTCGAGAACCTGCCTGAGGAAACTAAGGCTCTGTTCGAGCAGCACGTAATGCAGCACGTAATGGCAATCGGTATTGAACAGCAGACTATGAATCCGTCTGTTGCTGCTGGGTTACCTCCGCAGATGGGACCGGATGGTATGCCAATGCCTCCTGGTGGAGGAGAAGGCGGAGAGATGATTGATCAGAATATTGCTAAGGGTGGAGACGGGCAACCGCCTATGCCTCCTGGCCAAGGACAGCCAGGACCTAATCCAATGCCGCAGTTACAGTCAGGAGGCCCACAGTAATGGCACATCAAATTGGTTCTATGGTAGATGCTTCTTATGTTGATAAGCGGCGTAAGCCTTTCGGTGATACATTCAATCACACGGTATTAGGACTTCTGTTTACTTGTAACGCAGGTGGTTCTACTACTACGTTAGTTGGAGCAGTTGCTGTCCTTAACACTGGTGTTAATGTTGCACGCCTAGGTGACCGTTTTATGCTTCAGAACGCGGCGGGTGTTCCGAAGGAATTCACTATCTTTACGGTTACTGCTATCGGTGCTACCGGTACTCCTGTAACGTTTACCCCCGCTGCTGCTGTAGCTACTGTATCTACAGATAAGGCTATGTTAGTAGATTCATCTGGTGTTGATGACGAAGCATCATTAGATGCGGCTCTTACGGCGTTCAACGCTACGCTGTACTCAGCTGTTAGATTAGCTCAGATGACGCAGAACGACAAGGTTTACGCGTTCCGTCTCATCAACGACCCGACAGGTGTCTAATGGTAAACTCCCAGGACTTCTTAAAGAGTATGGGTAAAGAAGTTCCTTCTGGGGGCTTCAAGAAGAAGAAGAAAAAGGGCGACCATTCAGCAGCGGCAAAACGTCGCTTAGCACAGATGGACAAGACTAAGGAGAAGGGAAGTGCCGGGAACTAGTACTCCGCTTCTCCAACTGTATAAGCCAGACCCCAACGACTTTGTTAGCGTTCTGACTGACCTTAACGCTAATATGGATAAGGTCGACGCTTATGCCTTAGGTGCGCAAGCGAACGTCCGTACTATGGGAGGTAAGCGGTACTCTCCTGGTACGGGCTTACCGGTTACTACTGCTGGTGGTGCTGTTGAGATTCTTGGTGGCGTGGATACTGGGTCTATCGCTTATGTAGCTGGTAGAGTTTATAAGGTTGAATTTAGGTTCAACTATACTAACTCTATTGTCAATGATAGAGCTATTTTCCGTATTAGGGATACTAACCTAGTTGGCGCTATTCAGATGCAACCAGTTACATTTAGGCTTAACTCAGGTGACCCTTATCACTGGACTATGGCTTTTTTGTACAAACCAGGAGTTACAGCAGCTAAGACTTACGTCTTAACGATGGCTAGATACGATGGTACAGGTACTATTACTATCGGTGCTGGTATCGATACGTTTACTGAAGTTACTGACCTTGGACCTGCTTCTATCATTACTGACGTATAGGGACTAAGTTATGGCATATTTAACGGCTGATGAACTTACGGGCCTATTCGGTGGTATGGGCAGGCGTCGTAAGTCTAGTGAAGATGGCGCAGAAGAAGAAACTAATAACGCAGCATTTAGTAAGTTATCCAGCACAATGCCTGGAAAGCCTGCTAATCTCGACAAGAAGCCAACTGATCCTGCTGCTAGGCAGGCGGTAATCAACAAAAGGCTTAAGAAGAAAATCGTACCGGCTGATCAAGCAGTGGACGATCCTACTAAATAGCCAGGGCCTATTATAGGTACAG
>Ga0193717_1000216_pt1 | contig 46012 bp, 38 predicted proteins | sample U2c2metaG_FD_145900 | JGI IMG/M metagenome (GOLD analysis project Ga0193717, IMG submission 145900) | Soil microbial communities from a riparian zone of the East river system, Colorado, United States - U2c2 | ecosystem: Environmental > Terrestrial > Soil > Riparian zone | place: USA: East River... | reverse complement strand
TGCTCACCGGTCAGACTGGACAGGAGCCGATCTTCCAAGGTGCAGCCGACTTCGACCTTGAACTGATCGAGAGTCGGACGCTCGACGGCTACACCCAGGAGCTCATCTACCGGCCCATCCTGCATGTCTAAGTCGGTCCATATCACCTGCACTCCATCAGGCGCCGACCACAAAGCGCGATAAGCGTCCTCCTGAAACTCCTGATGGATTGGGTCAATCCCAGTTGGGGGCACATGCGGGGGCACCTTCCGGAACGCGAGGCAAGTAATATCCACGAATTCAATGACTTGGGCAGCAATATACTTGCCGGGCCCGGGCACCATCATGGCATCCAAGGCGATCCAGCATTGTCCAGTAAATCGCGATATTTACCGCGCTGGATGCATTCTGGCAGTCCCGTATCATCCAGCGGCATCCGCTTGCAGCCGTGGGCACCAAGGGGCACGGCTCTGGCGAAAACGGCATGGGCACGCAGGTCGGCGCTGATGCGTACAATGGTTTCGGCACCTTCCCGGGTTACCCACGGCCGCGCACCTGGCAGCAAGGAGGCTGACGTGCGCGCCATAGCGCAGGCAATCGGCCGCTTTCTCCTTCGATGCTCCGGTGCCGAAAGGAAGGATGCTCACCATGAGCGGGTGACGAGACTAGAGACCGATCTAGCTGATCCGACCAAGGGCACGCATGCGCTTCGGCTCAGACTCTCGGCGTCGGAGGCGATGACTATCGCTCTAGCCTGGACACATCCCGACGCGCCGCAACTCGTCGAGCGCCTGCATCGCTGGATGGAGTCGCCAGCGGATGCCGAGCTATCTGACTACCTGCAGGCGCTCAAGCAGCGGGAGCATGATCGGGTCGTATCGCAATGGACTGGCCTGCTGGAAGGCACGCCGATGTGGCTGCCGCGTACATCTCCGCCGCGGCACACACTCCAATAGGGCGGGCCTCCCAGCCGTGGCCAACGTAACATCGACGGCTCTGTGCGCAATGATCCGCGAGGCGCGCGCGAGCACAGACGGCGTGGCGTACCTGTGCCGCCAAGCAGAAGAGAAGCCCTCCACGTTCCTCGCACTGTTGGCGATGTGCCTCGACGAGGAGCCGGCGCCGACTCCGCCCGATGGCGGCACCCGGCTCACGATCGTGCGGGCGGACGGGGGCGAGAGGAAAGCCGCTTAGGTACGCCTTCACTGGCATAGCCCTAAGGCCCAATAGAAGCGGCTGAGCAATCGTGAAAGGCTTCCTGGTGGGATATTTCCGTCGGGGAGAGATGATCGTGAAAACACACCATGCGCTCGTTATAGCGTCTGCCATCGTCGCATGTCTCGATTTCTATGCCGCGCCCCAAGCACGCGCGGCGGAGCCATCGTCTGCGGTCGCAAAGGCCGACAGCATCGAGACGCACATCGGCACACTGACCTTCGAGAATGGTTACCCGTCCGAGGAGACGGCACACAAGCTCTTCGACGAAATGGATTATCAGCGTGCCGTGCAAGCCTACCTGTGGGCCTATCCGGCCGTGTCATTCGAATCGATCAGGCTTGGAGTCAAGCGGGATCTCGGACTCGACTACAACGAGTTCACCATCGCTGAAAAGCTCGCCGACGCCAAGTCTGTGTGGCTGACGGCGAACGACAGCACGGTCTACGCATTGACGCTTCTCGATCTCGGTAAATACGGGCCGATGGTGATCGATGTCCCGCCCGGCGCGATCGTCGGCTTGATTGACGACTACTGGCAACGCTCGCTCACCGACCTGGGTCTGCCCGGTCCCGATGGCGACAAAGGCGGAAAGTTTCTTCTCCTGCCGCCCGGTTACGCCGGTGAGGTCCCCAAGGACGGCTATCACGTCCTGCAAGGGACGATGAACGACTACAACGTCATGGTCCGCGGCATCGCAGTGAAGGGAGACTTCACCGGTGCGGTGAAGGTGGTGAAGAAGATGCAGGTTTACCCTTGGAGCGAACGCGAAAATCCAAAGCCGGCCAAGTTCGTTTCCTTCTCAGGAAAGGTGGTAGATACCCTTCCGCCCGGCGGCATCGAATATTGGGAGCGGCTTTCCGAGTTCGTTAATAACAATCCCATTCAGGAGCGCGACCGCTTTTTCATGGCGATGCTCAAACCGTTGGGCATCGAGAAGGGCAAACCGTTCGAGCCTGACGCGCGGCAGCAAGCGATACTCGAGGATGCGTCTCGCATCGGCGACGCAATGGGCCGCGTCATGCTCTTCGAAGGAGAGCAGCGCATCAGCGGCGCCAACGCCTTTGGCGGCACTCAGTGGAACTGGGTTGTGCTCAACAGCTCAACCGGTGAGAGCGAGAATTACAGCCAGCTAGACGAGCGGCTGCACTACACGTACGGCGCGATCTACACCTCGCCTTTCATCGGGTCGAAGAAGTCCGGCCCCGGCTCGGAGTACGTCCAGGCTTTCAAAGACAAGGACGGCAATCGCTTTGACGGCGCCAAGTCCTATCGTCTACGCGTGCCGGCCAACGTGCCAGCCGCGAGCTTCTGGTCGCTGACGATCTACGACACCGCGAGTCGCTCGATGCTCCAGAACCCGAGCGGTGACGCCGCACACTCGTCGTACGACAAGCTCAAGACCAACGCCGACGGCTCGATCGACTTGTATTTCGGGCCCAAAGCGCCGGCCGGTCAAAAGAGCAACTGGACAGAGACGGTCGCGGGCAAAGGCTTCTATCCAATGTTCCGCTTCTACACCCCCAAAGAGGGTGTGTTCGACGGGACATGGACGCTGCCGGACGTCGAACTGGTGAAGTAGCTAGGCGCTGCATACAGACCCATACGCCGGGAGCTCTTATGAAAACCGCACAGTCCAAACGGTTCATCGCCGCTGCCGCACTGCTTGCGCTGGCCGTTGCTGCGACGACCGCCAATGCGCAAAAAATGAAGACGGATATTCCCGAGTCCATCACCACGCCGGACACGGTCGAGACGCGACTAGGCACGCTCCAGTTCCACGATGGATTCCCTGACGACGCCACCGTGCAGAAGGTCTATGACAACCTTGACTTCCAGCGCGGCGTGCAGGCGTTTCTGACGGCCATTCCCGGCGCCAATCTGGTGGGGATGCGGAAGGGTCTTCGGGAACTCGGTGCGGTGAATGGCACGGTAGCCATTGCCGAGACGCTGCTGGACTCCAAGGCGCTTTGGCTTACCCCCAACACCGATACGGTGTACGCGGTGAGTTGGATCGACCTGAAAAACGGTCCGGTTGTGATCGAGAGTCCGCCCGATGCCCTCGGCATCTTCGACGACTTCTGGTTTCACTATGTCGCCGATTTGGGCTTGGTCGGGCCAGACAAGGGCAAGGGCGGCAAGTTTCTCTTCCTTCCGCCCGGCTACACAGACGACGTGCCGCAGGGCTACTTCGTGTTCAAGTCCCCGACCTTCGGCAACTGGTATCTGTCGCGCGGGTTCCTGGTCGACGGTTCACCGAAAGGCAGGGTGGACATCATCAAGAAGCACACGCGCATCTATCCGCTCTCCCAGGCGGCCAATCCGCCGCCGCAGAAGTTCATCAACATATCGGGCGTCCCGCACAACACGATTCACGCGACCGACTATGGGTTCTTCGAGGAGGTCAACGAACTCGTACAGGAGGAGCCGAGCGACGCGATGGACCCCGAGACGCTGGGTCTGCTCGCTTCGATTGGCATCGAAAAGGGCAAACCGTTCGCGCCCGATGCGCGCATGAAGAAGATCCTCACCGAGGCGGCCGCTGTGGGCAACGCCACTGCACGGACCCTGCTGGTGAGGCCGCGGGACAAGGCGAACTTCTATTACCCGGACGGCTCGTGGCGCAATCCGCTCTTGATTGGCGGCTATGAGTTCCTTCAGCAGCCTGGTGTGCGCAGTCTGGATTCACGAAGCAACTCCTTCTATTACTTCACAGGCAGCACCCCGGCGATGTCCATGAAGATGATCGGCAAGGGCTCGCAGTACGCCTACACGTTCGTGGATTCCGAGGGCAAACCGCTCGACGGTGCCAAGACCTACAAGGTTCACCTGCCGCCGAACATCCCGGCGAAGAACTTCTGGTCGATCATCTTGTACGACAACCAGACCCGATCGGACCTCCAGACCGACCAGACATATCCCAGCCTCGGCAGCCAGAAGAAAACCCTCATCGTCAACCCCGACAAGTCGGTGGATGTTTACTTCGGCCCGACCGCTCCCAAAGGCCATGAAGCGAACTGGCTCCAAACTGTTCCCGGCAAAGGCTGGAATCCCATGCTGCGCCTCTACGGCCCGCTCGATCCATGGTTCGACAAGACCTGGCGTCCGGGTGAGATCGAACTCGTGAAGTGAGCAATACAATCGGAACGCCAAAGCGCACGCGATGGAGACCAATCATGAAGACTGACTACACAAGACGCGATGTCCTCACTGTCGGCGCGCTCGCGCTCATCGGCACTGCAATGACCAGCACGACGACGCAGGCGCAAACGCAGAAGGCCGACGGCGCGAAGACTCCCGCCGCTGATTCGAAGTCCGAGCCGAACTCTGGCATCAAGACCCGCACGGCTTCATGTAACTGCGGTCAGCTCCGTGCGACCTGCACAGGCCCCGATCCGGACCGGGTCGTCATGTGCAATTGCTATCTGTGCCAGAAGCAGACCGGCAGCGTGTTTTCGGTCCAGGCGAGATTCCCAAACGAGCAGGTGAAGATCGAAGGCAAATCGAAGGCGTGGACGTTCGATGGCGCAACGCCAGTCCCGTATCGCACCTGCGCCGGCAGCAATGGGATCGCCAATAGTCCAGCTGACGTGGTCACGTCCCACTTCTGCCCGGAGTGCGGGTCGACGGTTTACTATTTCCGAAAGTCCGATCCCGCCCGGACCGGCGTCAGAGTCGGCGCCTTTGCCGACAACACGTTTCCGCCGCCGATGGGTTCCGGCTTCGAAGAGTACAAGCATCCTTGGGCGATGAACGTCTCGGCTCTTCCGATGCCACTAGGACACCATGCCTAGCGTGTCGTAGATGGCGGAACTCCCTGACCTGCACAAGATCGCCGCCGCGCAGACCCTGCGCATGCTGGCGGCGCAGGAAGCGCAGCTCCGCGAGCTGGCCGAGCGCGTCAGGTTGCAGGATGAGATGATCGACGCGCTTGGAGTCCGATTGTAGCGTAGCCTCTCGTCCAAACGAATTGGGAGACCAATCGATGAAAACGCTTGGCTGAGCCCGAATCCGGCAGGCCTGAAGGCGCATTACGGCGATCCATGCTTGCGATTCGAAGGCGATGGCGCGGCCATCACCCTCGACTGGTTCGAAACCTGACGCGGGCGCCAGATTTCGACTTCGAACAACCGATCACTGCCGCGTCAGCGTCGCGACAAAATTCGGCTCCCAGGTTCGACCGCCGTCGTTCGAGAACGCCTGCTCGAAATGGTGCGATGTCGGGGTGATGTCCGACCAGACCTGTCGGACCAGCACTGACCGGCCCTGAAGCGCCGGCTCCTGGTTATAGAACTCGCCGCGACCGTTCTTGAACTCGCCGAACATCGGCCGGCCGATGACCCCATCCCCACTGGCGGCCGCGTTGAGACTCCATTGATGGGTCTGCGGGTTGTAGAGGAATAGCAGCAGATCCTCGATGTGCCGGCCGGACCCATCGGCCTCGAGCTCCTCGAGTTGAGCGCGGCCGTCCCAGACCTTTCGGGCGACCAGAGTGCCCTCGTATTCCACCCAAGTCGTGGAACCGGTGAGCGGGTGCTGCAAGCTTCGGATGTGGGTCTTCCAGTTGCCAAGGTGGAAGTCGAAATCGTGTTGGCCGTCGCGAGCGACGGGTGAAGCGGCAGTCGCGTCCGGTTGCGCCGCCACGTTGCTCGCCGACAGCACGAACAGCAGTACCGCAGCGAGCAACCACAGACCGGTTCGATCGATGGTATTCATGAGCACCTCCGAAGTTTTCAGGCCGAACATCCGCTACGACGCGACTTCCAGATTCGCCGCATGTCGAACTCGCCGCGAGAATGGCGGACGTTCGTGCGACGCGGAAGGGCCACTTGCGGATCTATCTGCGACGCCACTTGCGCGGTCTGCGGCGGAGGCGGGAGTAATCGCGCGTTGTCCGCTGATCGAATCGCCACGGGCGATGCAAAACCTCTCCGCGAGCTGCGATGGCCGCTCATGCCCGCCGCCCTGCCGCTATGGCCCCCGAGCCGCCTGGCGGGCGCGCTTCCGCTCCTCGCACTGGGCGAGCGCTTCGGCGACGCGCTTGCGAGACTCGGCGCGCACAACATCGGCGCGCGCGCTTTCCGTCGCGATAAGGGTCCGCAGTCCGACTACGCGGGTAGCGTCTTGGCTGGCCATCAACTGGGCTTGGGCGGGGTTGTTGGCGCTATACCAGCTGCGCCCCTGAATTTCGCCGATGTCGCGTTCAGCGCGAGCAATAGCCGATGTGTCCGGGTCCACGTACAGCTTGTGGGCGTCGTCTCGACAGCGTGAATCGGAGACTCCATCACTGATGTCGCGTATGGCGTCGTTGGTGGAAGGCGACGACAGACTGGGCGACTTCGGAACGCCGATCTCTTTGGCACCCCTGCCGCACGGCGTCGGTGAAAAGACGACCGATCCGTCCTGCTTCGTGCACTTGTAGACGGCTGACTCCGCCGCGGCTTGCTGCGCCGTTAACAGCAGCACTGCCGCACAAATTCCCCTGAAAGCGTGCATAGCGTAGGCGTCCTAGTGGCAATTGGCGTCTGACTGCATCCGATTCTTGTCGTAGCTGCTGACGCCAGCATCGCCGTGCAGAGAGTTGCACAGCGCGTCATGACTCAAACGTTGCTGATGGACGTGCGTAGGTCGATCCGAGTCGACAGTGGTCCATGTCCCATCGCTGTGCCGAATCGTTGTCGTGTGCGGGATTTCCATGGTATGCGGGCATGGTGCCGTCTGGACCCAAGTGCTGTTGCCCGAGGAGCACTGATAGCCGCCTGGCCCGTGCGATTGCTGGACAGCTTGCGGCACGTCGTCTTGCTGCGCCGGCGCGGCCGATCGTGTCTCGCTGGGATCTGCTCCGGAGAACGTCACCGGATACTCCGTGCCGCCGAGGTTGCTATCCCAGATTTTCACGGGAGCAGCCTCCGCATCGCACTTCTTGTCGGTGAAGACAATCTTGCCGTCCGGTTGAACGCACTTATACGCCGGACCTGCGAAAGCAGATGAGGTGAATGCTGCGAGCGCGAACGCAAAGACTGGTAAGCGTCCCAATCGGTGAGATTTGTTGCAGCATGGCCTGCAAGGGCCGCTGAAATTGAGGCCGAACCATGGATGAGGAATCAGAGCATGGGCGATGTAGCGCTTGGCCTTTCTGCGGAAACCTCGCCAATGCGGCCCTTTTTTATAGACGGGAAGTAAGCGGCGCCTTCCCGTCGATTTCGGTGCGCGGCTCTGTGTAATTCCTGTGTAACCATCCCGGCCAATCCCGCTATGTCCCAGCTAGTCCCACATCCATGGGACATTCTTGGGACAACGCCACCAACAGTCCCCAACCAGAACCCACAGCCAGCAATCACTAGGCCACTGATTTCTATAGCTGTCCACAACTACCAACACCGATACAACCCGACTTAAAATCTCTCAACCGCAAGGTTATCCCGGTTCGAGTCCGGGCCCGGCACCATAAAAATATCAAAGTACCGGATGGGAGTCCGGCTTCACGGTGAGATGCCGCACTCGGGTACGTTCAATCGCAAGACGACGCCTGCCGGTGGCAAACGCGCCGCCTCCACACGAGCACAGCGCGACGCCTTGTTCCCAGCCGTACCGTCGCTAACACCCATGCCGCGACCATTTGCGCCCGAGCCCCACGCTATTGGACTTCGAGCCTACTTACGCAGACGCGAGCGCGATCGTCACTTCGGGCAGCGGTAGGCCTTGCCGGTGATGTCGGTGACGTCGGCCTGAGTGATCTTGCCCCAGACGATATGCGTTGCGCCCGCCTTCGCGGCTTGCCCGCGCGCATCTTCCTTGGCCTTGGTGAGGCCTTGCTCCTTCAGGCGTTCGCCGAACACCGAGCGGCCGCTGACGTCCTGCACAAATGCGCACTTGGCAACCTGCGCCTCATCGGCGTCCGCGACCTTGTCGGCGGCCAGCACCTGATCCACGCAGCAGAACATCGAAATGGCGGCTGCAATCACGAGCGATAGTGCTTTCATGTGATCGTCCTCCGACGTGGTCGCGCAGACTATGCGCCGGCAGGGCTGCGACTCGCAATCCGAAAACGCTACTGGCGAATCGCCCCTTGGCGACTATCTGCACTGCCAAAATCCGTGCCACTGCCGATGGCGCCGTTCCTTTCGCAGCCGTACGATCGCCAATGCTACCGAGCGGCGACTAGTGAGGCTCGCGCGATGCGAGAAACACCGGTCCGCGCATGGCCAGCATTCGAAGCCCCGCAGCGACGACGCTCAAACTCAACACGAACAGTGCGAGCATTCCACCGACCGGTACAGCATCCATGGCCTGACCGCCAACCCTCAGTTGAACGCTGTTGTTGCCGAGTTCGGGGTCGTATCAAATCTGGCCATCATCAGCCAGTACAAAAAAGGTTACCTGGTAGCCGCCGCGAGCTGGCTCCAGTACCTCCAACTGGACTCTGCATGTCTGTATCGTCCCAATGGGTGGCGCGTCGTGGCTCACCACATAGATCCATCCCGGGGGGATTGGTGGTGACGTACTCGTACGCGGAAAAACTGCAGTCCGAGTCGGGAACGTTGGACAACCTTATAGGCTGCAAGGGTTCCGGCGGAACCAGATATGGTGCATTGACTACATAAAACGGCGTCATGCCGACCGGTCCAAAGTGACGCACATCAAAGACAAGGATCGCGAGCGCGCCGGGGCCCAACTCCGGATCGGTGGCACTCTCGATGTGCATGGCGAGCGAGAAATCATCTGGCAGCGGTGGACTGGCAAGGACCATGTCGCTACAGAGGACAAGGAGCAAGACGAAGCATCTGGTGCCGATCGTCCGACCTTTGATCCACGGCATTTGGCAGTCCCCTGCGTTGCCTACGCGCTGAGTATCGCTCGACGTGCGAAGGCTAGTTCCCCCTTTGCGTCAAGGTTCGGCAACGGGCGTAGTCGACCTCTGCGCTGCCGCGCCGTGGAATTTCCGGCGAGCCGAAACCTCTGTGGCAGTTTGCCGCTGGGCGATGAGTGTATTCCCTCATGCAAGTAGCCGGACATTTGACTAGAGTAATGCGGCGGATTGCCGCTTCGGCGCGCTCCGCGCAGGACGCGAAGATACGCATTCGCCCATGAGCCATGCTCGTGGCAAGATCTTAGGCTCAGCAGACGACGCTGCAATGCGAACTGAAGTCCGGATCCAGGAGATCGCTTGATCCGATCGGCCAAAACCAGGCGCACCCTCGCGTGGCTCGGCTTGTTCGCGATCGCGCTGATCGCGATTGTGCCGACGTTCTCGCAGCTGCTGTCACGCCCCGGCATGGCCATGGCCGCCGCACCGCGCAATGGTGTCGGCGACGACCATGCGACGACGATGGGTGGACTGCACGCCGAACATCACGCCGGCGCGGATCACGGCGCCCATGCTTCGCAGCATGGCGACACTCTTACGACGCCCTCGGGCGCACCGTGTCTCCACGACCATGGCGGCAAGCCTGACGATTGCTGGAAGAAGTGTGGCTACTGCGATTTTCTCACGCAGACGCCGTCGCTGGGCGGATTCGAATACATCGCCGTTTTCGCAGCGGGATATCCGCCGCTGCCCGCAACACGCGCGCTCATGCAGCGCGCGCACCTTCTCGACGTCCGCGCCGCGCAGCCGCGTGGCCCACCCGTGTTCCTGTAAGCGCCGCCGTCGACGTGACGGCGTTTGGTTCGGCCGCACGACACGTCTGCGGCCGTATTGCCATTTGCTTATGCGGGGAACATCGTGCAAGAGATCAACTCATCAACGAGCGGACTTGCGTCTGCGCTCGTTTGCGCCGCATCGCCGGGATCTGCAAGACCGGGCGTTCTTGCATACGACGCGGCGATCGCATTCCGTAGTCGGCACGTATCATGGCTTGCGGGATTTCTGATCGTGCTCACTGCGAAAGTGTCGGCCGCCGAGCTTGTCGCCGACGACCAGCCGATCCCGACATTGGGCGTGACGGAAGTCGTCGCCGCCGACGCAAGCGAATCCGCAGTGCCGCCCAACACGCCGGCGCCGACGTACGGTATCGACGCCGAGCACCTCGACAGCATCAACGTCGTCAACGTCGAAGACGCGCTGGAGCAGGCGCCGAACCTGGCTGTGCGCAAGCGTTTCATTGGTGACAACAACTCGATCATTTCGGTGCGCAGCACGAGTTCGCGGCAATCGGCGCGAAGTCTCGTCTACGCGGACGGGTTGCTGCTCAGCAATTTCCTCGGCTCCGACTTCACGTTTCCGCCGCGCTGGTCGCTGGTCGCGCCGGAGGAAATCGAGCGCGTGGATGTCATCTATGGTCCGTTTTCCGCGCTGTATCCCGGCAATTCCCTCGGCTCGACCGTGCTCATCAGTACGCGCATGCCGGACAAGTTCCAGGCGGATGTCGCAGTCCAGGCTTTCAGCCAGGACTTCGATCTCTACGGCACGCACGAAACTTTCGGTGGCCAGCAGGAAAGCGCCTATGTCGGCAGCCGCGCGGGCAAGTGGTCGTTCCTGGTCAGCGTCAATCATCTCGACAACTCGAGCCAGCCGCTCAGCTTCTACACCGCACGACAGTCTTCCACGCCCGCGGAGTCGACGGACATACCCGTCACCGGCGCAATCGGCTATCGCGACCAGACCGGCAACCCCGGCGTGCTGCTCGGCATCAACAGTGAAGGCAGCACCCGCATCATCGACGATCAGCTGAAGATCAAGCTGGCGTACGACATCACGCCGGATATGGATGCCGCTTTCACCGCGGTGCGCTGGCGTCAGACGCTCGACAACGAAACCGGTAGTTACCTGCGCGACGCGAATGGCAATCGCGTGAGCACGGGCGCGGTCAACATCGGCGGCTACCAGTACGTGCTGCCGGGCAATGCATTCGCTCCCGGAGACGGCGAGGGCGATCGTTCGCTCTACGGCGCGTCCTTGCGCACGCATCGCGACAGCGGCTGGAACATGCAGGCGACGGCCTCGGCATTTTTCACTGGCGAGGATACCGCGGGTGTTGCCAACGGCGCGGGCGCAGGCCCAGGAACGGTAACCTACGGCGACGGCACCGGCTGGCGCACCTTCGATGTGAGCGCCGACTATCGTCCGTCCGCGTCGCCGGAGGGACACTGGTTGACCTTCGGTTACCACTACGACCGCTACAAGCTCGACAGCGTCACCTACGACGCGTCGGACTGGCAGGCGCGCACGCTGACCGATTTCAACAACGCATTCGCCGGCATCACGCAAACGCAGGCTCTGTATGCGCAGGATGCATGGTTTTTTGCACCCGCGTGGAAACTCGTCGCCGGTTTGCGTTTCGAACGATGGAACGCACGCGATGGCACGCGCGCGCAGGGCGACGTGGAGCTCGCGTATCCCGCGCGTGAAGATTCGTACTGGTCGCCCAAGCTCGCCATCGAGCACGACTTCGCCGAGGGCTGGACTGCGCGGCTCTCGCTCGGCAAGGCGTACCGGCTGCCGACCGTGAGCGAATTGTTCCAGGGCAGGATCACGGGTACGGCGCTGGTCAACAACGATCCCAATCTCAAGCCGGAGAACGCGTTCTCCAAGGACCTGACCTTCGAACGCCGCTTCGAGCACGCGCGCCTGCGCTTCTCGCTGTACGAGGACGACATCCGCGATGCACTGTTCAGTCAGACCAATACGGCCGTGTTTCCGACGGTGACGAACATCCAGAATGTCGATCGCGTACGCACGCGCGGTCAGGAAATCGCGTTCGACGCGAGCGATCTGTTCGTGCCGGGCTTCGATCTCGGCGCCAGCGTGGCCCACAACGATGCGCGGACGCTCGAGAACGCGAACAACCCGGCGACGGTCGGCAAGCATTTCTACCGCATCCCGCTGTGGCGTGCGGACGCGATCGCCACCTACCGGGCGGCGCGCTGGCTCGCGTACACGCTCGCCGCCGAATATTCCGGTCGCCAATACAACACGCTGGACAATTCCGACGTGAATCCGGATACGTTCGGCGGCACCAGCAACTATTTCTCGTTGAATGGCACAGTGAATTTCAGCCTGGGCGAGCATGTCGCACTGAACGTCGGCGTCGACAACATCACCGATCGGCAGTCGTTCGTGTTCCATCCGTATCCGGGCCGCACGTTCTATGCGGAAGGCAAGGTGTCCTATTGATCCTTCGCGGCTGCAACGATCTGGCCAGGTGCCGGGACGCATCATGAGTAGCGAACGATTTTCCACGAACGGCGACGCATCGAGCGCGAGGCGTGCTTACCGCATGATCTGGCGCTGGCACTTCTACGCGGGCCTGTTCTGCATTCCGTTCGTCATCTGCCTGGCCACCACCGGATCGATCTATTTGTTCCGCCCGCAAATCGAAGCCCTGCTGGATCGGCCGTATACGAATCTGCCGATAGCGGGGCCCTTGGCGACGCCCGCCGCGCGTGTCGGCGCGGCGCTGGCCGCGGTGCCGGGATCGACGCTGCATGCGTATCAGCTGCCCGGCAGCGACCGCGATGCGACCCAGATCCTGGTCGGCAAGGGCGGCGACGACTTTCGTGTCTACGTGCGTCCCGACACGCTGCAGATCCTCAAGGTGGCGAACGAGGAAAGTCGTCCGATGCGCGTGCTGTTTCACCTGCACGGCGAATTGCTGATGGGCGATCGCGGGTCGATGATCGTGGAGCTCGCGGCATCGTGGGCGATCGTGCTGTTGCTGACCGGACTTTATCTCTGGTGGCCGACCAGCGCGCGCGGTCTCGGCGGCGTGTTGTATCCGCGGCTGCGCGTGGAGGGACGTGTTTTCTGGCGCGATCTGCACGGCGTCACCGCATTCTGGGTTTCCCTGTTCGCGCTGTTCCTGCTGATATCCGGGCTGCCTTGGGCGAAATCGTGGGGCGGCATGCTGCGCGAAGCGCGCCAATGGGGAAGCAGCGTCGCACTCCGGCAGGATTGGACGACGGGCTCGGGCTCCGAGGCTGCGGCACGAAAGGCGAGGGATGCGGGAGCGGACCTGACGCACGCCGAACATGGCGGCCATGCCGCGATGAAGGACGGTATGTCGGTGCCGCGCGACTACAGTGCCATCGATACGATCGTGAAAACCGTGCAGCCGCTGGACCTGGCAGCGCCCGTGCTGATTTCACCGCCGTCCGCGCGCGCTCCTCGATGGAGCGCGCGCTCCGATGCGGCAAACCGGCCGCAACGCGCGGATCTCGTGCTCGACGCCTCGACGGGGCAGATCATCGAGCGCACCGATTTCGCACAGCGTCCCGCCATCGATCGGCTCGTCGGCTACGGTGTCGCCGCGCACGAGGGTCAGCTGTTCGGATGGCTGAACCAGGCCTTGGGTGTTTTCACGGCCGTCGGCCTGATCCTGGTGAGCGTGAGCGCGGTCAAGTTATGGTGGTCGCGCCGGCCCGCGGGCGTGCTCGGTGCGCCGGCAGCGGGCTTGAATCGACGGTTCTCCACCGCGCTTGCCGTGGCCATCGTCGTGCTCGCGATTATCCTGCCGCTGCTCGGCATTTCGCTCGCGGTGACGCTGCTGCTCGAGCGCCTGGTGCTGCAGCGCGTGCCGCGTGCAAGTGTTTTCCTCGGCCTGTCCCGTTCCCCGGATGGGCAGGTTTCATAAGGCCCACCGCCTCCTGCCGGAGTGTTGCATCGGCATTTCGAGCGAATCACCGGCGTCATATCGCCGATGAATGGCGGCTGTCGGCACGCCCAAGCCACCGGTTTTCACGCATCCGCTGCGGTGCCACAATTACCCTGATGCCGCGAGTGGACAGGATTGCCTGCTTACGGTCATCGGGGGGAACGAGTGATGTCAGCTGAATATGCTCGCGATGCGTTCATCACGTATCGCGCCGCCAGCCCAGGATGTGCTGGCGATCCGTCTTCGGGCGGACCGTCCGACCTTGTCGGCGGCCGGCACGCGCGGGCGCACTAGCATGCGATTTCTTCTGGCCTTGCGTGAAGTCGATTCCGATCTCCATTGCGTGATGATTCCGGATCTGCCCGGCTGCCGTGCGGCCGGCAGGAATGCCGAGCAGGCGATCCTGTACGCGCGTCGCGCCATCGACGAACATTGCCGCATGCTCGCCCGCGAAGGCGAGCCGATGCCGGACACGCAGCCGCTCGAATTGCATACACCGTTGCCCGACCTGTTCGAGGAAGCGACCTGGACCTCGGTCGACGTGCCGATCGAGCAGTACTTCAACGCCTGACGTTCACGCGCAACCTGCAAGCCGCTGTATCGGTGTTGTACAGCGGCGGCCTTTGACCGGCCGCACGCGCGCGCGTACCCTGCGCGCGGCACGCCATGCGCATCACCTTCGAACTCGAACCCGCCGACGTCGAACGCTTCCACGCCGCCCTGGCGCGCGCGCGGCGGATGACGCAGTGCGCGGATGAAGTCGACGTCATCGACGCCGCCAAGTACGCGCTCGATCATATGTGCGCAGGGTTGGCGCCGGCGTACGTGCGCAAGCGACTGGTCGAGGTGCAGCGGCTGATCCTGATGCTCGAGGACGAAGCCTGGGCCCTGCAGGATCCCGAACGTTCCGATGTCATCGAGACGCTGGCCTATTTCAGCGATCCCGATGACCTGATACCGGACGATGTCGAAGTGATCGGCCTGCTCGACGATGCGATCATGCTCGAATTGCTGCTGCGTCGCCTGCGCGGCGTGCTCAATGCGTATGCCGATTTCTGCACGTTCCGCACGGCACTCGCCGCGATGCCGGTCGAGTCCGGTAACCGGCACGCGCATGCGCGCAGCCTGGCCGAGCGGCGGATCACGCTGCAGAAGCGCATGCGCCGCCGCCGCGCACGAGCCGCTACGGGCTGACCGCGCGTCCGTTGTCGTCCGCACCGTTTCCGCGCTGCGCGACGAAGAGATAACTGTTGAACGGCGTACGCCCCCACAGCGGCTTGACGCGGACGGCCATTCCCATCGCACGCAGCGGCGCCTCGATGTCCTCGCGCTGCGGAAAATCTCCGAGCGGGCTGCGCATCCAGCCGAGCAATCGCGCCAGCCGTTCCTGCAACACGGTCAGCCGGAACCGCCAGCTGCGATCGCGCAACACATTGCGGATCACCAGCATGCCGCCGTTGGCGACGCGCGCCGCCGCTTCGGCGAGCACGCGCCGTTGCACCTCCGCCGGCATGTAGTGCAGCACGTCGAGCAGGGCCACGTTGCCGCTGAACGCGGGCAGGGAATCTGCGGTTCCGTCGGCGAAATCGAGATCGAGGCCGGCGGTACTGGCGGCCCGGCGCGCCTCTTCGATTTTCTGCGCGTCCAGATCGAGTCCGTGGTAGGCCGCGCGAAAACCGCGCTCGCGCAGATACTGGCCGAGCAGGCCGAGTCCGCAACCTATGTCGAGCAGCGCCCGCGGCGAGTCGACCAACAGCGGCGCGACGGCCGCGAACAGCGGATCCCAGCGCAGCTTGCTGCGTATGTACGACCGGTGGCTGCGGCGCCGATAGCGTGCGGCGATGCGCGCCGAGATCGCATCCTCTGTTCCGCTCATGCGCGCGCCGCCACGGATACGCGAGGAGCTGCGGGCTTTCGTCGGGCGCCGTCGCCCGTCAAGCCGGCCACGTCTGCGCGAACAGCCTGAGGAAATTGCCGCCGAGGATTTTCTCGATCACGCGGTCGGGCGTTCCGCGTTTTGCCAGCAGCGAGGCGATCTTTTCGAACCGTCGCGGCGTATTGAGATCGGGCACGAAGGTGTACACCGCGGTCGTTTCGCCGGGCGCGGACACGCCGCGCTGGCGCCGTTCGGCAATTTCGTCGGCGAACGCCTTCTTGTACTCCGCGGTCAGCTGCACGGACGATATCGTACCGTCGGTGCCGATGCCGACGTGGTCTTCGCCGCAGACGTCGAGCGCGTGCTCGATATGCGCGATCACGTCGGCGGCCATCGGCTGGCCGCCGGTGCGCAGGTAGGGCATCAGATAGATGCCGATCACGCCGCCACGCTCGGCGAGCTTGCGCAGCGTCGCATCGTTCTTGTTGCGCGGCAGGTCGGATACGGCCGCGCAGCCGGCATGCGTGATCGCGACCGGCTTCTTCGACAGCGCGATCGCCTCGTCGGTCGTGCGCCTCCCGCAATGGCTGAGGTCGACCAGCACATCGCGCGCATTCATGCGCTCGACCAGCTCGCGGCCGAACAGGCTGAGACCTGCATCGCCGGGCTCGAGACAGCCGTCGCCGACGAGATTGCGGCGGTTGTAGGTGAGCTGGATGATGCGCACGCCGAGCCCGCGAAAGACATCCAGGCGATCGAGATCCTCGCCGAGCGGCGTCGTGTCCTGGAAGCCGTAGATGATAGCGAGGCGGCCGCTGCGCTTGGCTTCGGCGAGATCGTTGCTGCGATGAAACTTCATCAGCACGTCCGGGTGCGCCGCGATCTCGTTGTCCCAGTGCGCGATTCCTTCGACGGCACCGTCGTAGTCGCGGGCATAACGGCCGACCGGGCCGACGGTCAGGTTCACGGCGGTCAAGCCCGACGCGCGCACGTCGGCGAGGTCCGCGGCATCCAGCGCTGCACCCGGTTTGTTGGCGCTGCCCGGACCGCCGAGGCCGTCGATAACGCTCGCGTTCGCGTAGCCGCCCCATTGTGATGCAGCCGCAGGCGCATCCGCGGCGAGCGTTCGTGTTGCCGGAATTGCGGTGGCGAGTGCGCTCGTCGTGATCGCGGAAAGGAAGCGGCGGCGATCGGAAGCGTAATCCGTCATGAATCCGTGCCCTGATGAACGATGAGCCATTGTGGATGGCTTGGCGGCGCTTGCACAAGCGACGCTCACGGATGATTCCACACAGGGTTTCGGAATATTCTTCGCGTCGCGGCTTCGTCTCATTCAATAGGCAGCCACGCTTTTTTTTGTCATCCCGGCTTTCGCCGGGATGACGAGGTGGTGGCGTGGCAAATAGCTCGACCGGGAAACCAACGATGCAAATCTTCACCGTGCTGCGCGAACTCGACCGGCCCCAACGCAAGGTCGTGCTCGCAAGCTTCCTCGGCTGGACGCTCGACGCATTCGATTATTTCCTGCTCGTGTTCGTGATCCCGGAAATCGCGCACGATTTCCACGTTGGCATTCCCGAAGTCGCGTTCTCGCTGACGCTGACACTGGCGATGCGCCCGCTCGGCGCGTTCATCTTCGGACGACTCGCCGACCGCTTCGGCCGGCGGCCGGTATTGATGGTCGACATCGTCCTGTTCGCCGTGCTCGAAGCCGCATCGGCGCTGGCGCCATCGCTGGCCGTGCTGCTCGTCGTGCGCGCCTTGTTCGGCATCGCGATGGGCGGCGAGTGGGGCATCGGCGCGTCGCTGGCGATGGAGTCGATTCCGGCAAAAGCCCGCGGCGCGGTCTCCGGCCTGCTGCAGGAAGGCTACGCGGCAGGCTATCTGCTGGGCGGACTCTTCTATCTGCTGCTGTTCGACCACATAGGCTGGCGCGGCATGTTCGCGCTCGGCATCCTGCCGGCGTTTCTCGTGCTCTACATCCGCCGCCACGTGTCCGAATCGCCGGTATGGGAGCGTGCGCGCGCCGACGCGCCGCCGAGCCTGCGCGAGACGATGCGCGGCCGCTGGGGATTGTTCGCCTACCTCGTCGTGCTGATGATGGCGTTCAACATGTTCAGTCACGGCTCGCAGGATCTGTATCCGACGTTCCTGAAGGAGCAGATGCATTTCGACACGCGCACGGTAGGCACCTTGACCGTCGTGCTGAATCTCGGCGCGATCGTCGGCGGTCTTTTCTTCGGCGCCTGGTCGGAAAAGGTCGGACGCCGCCGCGCGATCATCGTGGCGGCATTACTTGCGATACCGATGGTGCCGTTGTGGGCGTATGGCGGCTCGGTCGTGCTGCTCGGCATCGGCGTGTTCCTGCTGCAGGTCATGGTGCAGGGCGCCTGGGGCATCGTGCCGGTGCACCTGAACGAGCTTTCGCCCGACCGCGTGCGCGCGACCTTGCCCGGTTTCGCCTACCAGGGCGGCAATCTGCTGGCCTCGATCACCGCGCCGCTTCTGACCTGGTTCGCGGCGCAGCGCGGAGGCGACTACGCGACGGTGATGGCCGTCTTCATCGTCTGCGTCGCCGTATTCCTCGCCATCGTCACCGCGCTCGGCCCCGAGGCGCGCGGCTCGCAATTCGGCGCCGATACCGCGCCGCCGGCCCGCTCATGACGGCAATGCGCGCACCTGCTAGGCTGCGCGCCCGCGATTGGAAAGTCACCGATGAAGATAGAAGCCAACAAGGTCGTCTCGTTCCACTACACCGTAAATGACGGCAGCCCGGAACCCGTGGATTCGTCGCGCGAACGCGGCGAGCCGCTGGCCGTGCTGATCGGCCACAACAACATCATCCCGGGCCTGGAGAAGGCGCTGATCGGACGCGAAACCGGCGACCGTTTCGAAGTCACCGTGACGCCCGACGAAGGCTATGGCCCACGCCGCGAAGACTTCACCCAGCGCGTGGCGAAGAAATATTTCCAGGATGCCGAGCACCTGAAACCCGGCATGACGACGGTGCTCAACACGCGCGAAGGCGGCCCGCGCCAGGTCACCGTCAGCAAGGTCGGCTCCAGCGTGATCGACGTCGATCTCAATCATCCGCTGGCCGGCAAGACGCTGACGTTCGATATCGAGATCACCGATATCCGCGATGCGGCGGCGGAAGAGATTGCGCATAAGCATGTGCATGCGGCTGGGCATTCACATTAGGTTTTCTTCATTCCGCTTTTAGCCCTCCCCTTCGAGGGGAGGGTTGGGTGGGGATGGTGTTTCGATTTTCGCGTTGATCCCACAACCTCGTCGTCCCGGCGAAGGCCTGTCGATCTCGTCGTCCCGGTGAAGGCCTCTCGATCTCGTCATCCCGGCGAAGGCCGGGACCCAGCGCCTTTGCTTTGCTTTGGTTTGGTCTTCGCGACAACCGCCTCACGTCCCTGTGTTTTTCACTCGCCATCCCTGGCGAGCGAGTCACTTTCTCTTGCTTGCCCAAGAGAAAGTAACCAAAGAGAAGGGCACCCCCGGGTGGGGCGCCTCCGCTGCGCGGAGGTTCGCTACGGGCGGCCGGGTTCCGCTGACAGGCCATCCATGGCCTGCAGCGGAATCGGCGCGATCCATCGCGCCGACCCCTGCGGGGCCTTTTCGGCCGCCCTCCGCCGCCCCACACGGGGCCAAGATCAAGAGCAAAGCAAGAGCGCCCCCTTCCGCCTTCGGCACCTTCCCCCGCAAGCGGGGGAAGGGAAGCGCTTTATGTCGCTTTTATAGGGTGGGCCTTGGCCCACCGGCTTTTGCTTTTCGGGGTCCCCCTTGGGCGCGGCGAGGACGCGGAGGAAAAAGCCCGTCAGGGTGGCCGGCAGGATGCCGGCCAGTTCGCTGTCAGGCCATGGATGGCCTGTCAGCGAACCTCCGAAGCGGCCTCGCGCAGTCGGCCGGCTTCACCGGCCGACCGCGCCCGCGGGGGTGCCCTTCTCTTTGGTTACTTTCTCTTGGGCAAGCAAGAGAAAGTGACCCGCGCGCAGGGATGCGCGTGGAACCCACAGGGATGTGAGTCGGTTATCGCGAAAAGAACCAGAGACACTGGATCCCGGCTTTCGCCGGGATGACGAGGTTGTAGGCTTTCGCCGGAATGAAGAGTGTGGGACGGGAGGGGCTTTCACCGGAACGACGAAGTGGGGAGGGCTTTCGCCGAAACGAGAAAACGACGAATTCATTCGAGCACGCGCTTTCCGTAAACGAAGTGCTCGTTCCACCACGAACCATCCAGCTTGTCGAGCCGCACCGTGCCGCCACTGTTCGGTGCATGCACGAAGCGCCGCTCGCCGACATAGATGCCGACATGGCTGACACGCCGGCCTTCGGCGAAGAACACCAGATCGCCGGCCTGCAGATCTTCGCGATCGAGCGTGCGCGCCTTGAGATCGCCGATCTCGCGTGACGTGCGCGGCAGCGCGATGCCCGCCGCGTCGCGAAATACGTAGCCGACCAGCCCGCTGCAGTCGAAGCCGCCTTCCGGCGTGTTGCCGCCAAAGCGATAGGGCGTGCCGACCAGCGCGATCGCGCGGAACAGCACGGCGTTGGCGGCATCGGCGCGCGGGGTTCCGGCCTGCAACGGCGGCTCGGCGCGGCGGGGCGAACCGCCGCAGGCTGAAAGCAGGAGGGCGCTCAGGGCGAAACCGAGCGCGCGAAGACGGGGGCAGGGCACGCCGCTAAGCTGGCGGAGCCCGAAGGCGCTGTCAACGCCGGAACGGGATGGAGCGGGTCGACTGGACGGCCGTTCGGGTCAGCCCGTGCCGCCGCAAACTGTCAGTTTTGGACGCGCGGCGGCGACTTGCACGGTCGCGGCCGGTTGCGGTTCGAGCAGGAAGGAGTGCAGATCCTGCACGGTCTCCTCGAAGCGCTCGAGACGCTCGTTGGCGGCGACGGCGACCGGGTGCGGCACGTTGCCCGTGTCCAGAAGCCCGCGCACCAGGACGCGCTGGTGATCGCTGAATCCGGGGTCCTGCAGGGCTTCGTCGAGCGCGCAGATCAAGGCGGCCAGCCAGCCCGAGGAGGGCGAGCGCAGTGCCAGCAGCAGTTCATTGGACGAAGGTTTCATCGGATTCCCCGTTGTCTTGTTCACGGGTTCTATCGATGCAGATTTGATGCCAGCGATGCCGCCGGCGGATCGGTTAGGCTCTCGGCTTTGCCGATCGAGGTGACGGATATGCGCTTTGCCGCCTGCCTGACTGCGGTTTTCACCGTACTTGCCGCGTCGGGATGCGCCACCACCACGCAATCCGGCGCGAACGGCGGCTACGATCTCGTCATCCGCAACGGCATGGTCTACGACGGCTCCGGCGGGGCGCCCGTAAAAGCAGACATCGGCATCCGCGGCGACCGCATCGCCGCCATCGGCGATCTGTCGGGTACGCGCGCGCGCCGCAACGTCGATGCGAAGGGAAAGGCCGTCGCGCCCGGCTTCATCAACGTGCTGTCGTGGGCGCCGGACGCGCTGATCGCCGACGGCCGCTCGGTTTCCGACAGCTTGCAGGGCGTCACCCTCGAGATCTTCGGCGAAGGCTGGTCGTACGGCCCGCTGACCGAGGCGATGAAGAAGGAAGCGCTCGATCAGCAGGCCGACATCAAGTACGACATCACCTGGACCTCGCTCGGCGAGTTCATGCAGACGCTGGAGAAGCGCGGCGTCTCGCCCAACGTCGCCAGCTTCGTCGGCGCGAGCACGGTGCGCCAGTACGTGCTCGGCAACGACAACCGCGCGCCGACATCTGCCGAGCTCACACAGATGCAGGGACTGGTGCGCACCGCGATGGAAGAGGGCGCGCTCGGCGTCGGCTCTGCGCTGATCTATTTCCCGGGCAACTTCGCCGGCACCGACGAGCTGACCGCGCTGGCGAAGGCGGCCGCGCCGTTCGGCGGCGCGTACATTACGCATATGCGCAGCGAAGGCGATCGCCTGCTCGAAGGCATCGACGAAATGGTTGCCATAGCGCAGGCAGCCGGCGTGCACGGCGAGATCTATCATCTGAAGGCCGCCGGTCGCGACAACTGGCCGAAGATGCGCGAGGCGATCGCGCGCATCGAGAAGGCGCGCGCGAAGGGTCTTTCGATCAGCGCGAACATGTACGCCTACACGGCGGGCGCGACCGGCCTCAACGCGTGCATGCCGCCTGCGGTGCAGGAAGGCGGTCTCGATGCATGGGTCAAGCGGCTCGAGGATCCGCGTGTGCGCGCACAACTGATCAAGGAAATGCGCGGACCGGGCAAGGATTGGGAGAATCTCTGCTACGCGGCCGGCGACGCATCGAATATCCTGCTGATCGGTTTCAAGCAGGAGAAGCTGAAGGCGATGACCGGCAAGACACTCGCCGATGTCGCCAAGCTGCGCGGCACCTCGCCCGAGGAGACCGCGATCGATCTCGTCATAGAAGACCACGCGCGCGTCGATACCGCGTTCTTCCTGATGAGCGAGGACAACGTAAAGCTCGGACTTTCGCAGCCGTGGATCGCGCTCGGCTCCGACGAGGGCTCCTACGTGCCGGAAGGCGTGTTCCTCAAGTGGCAGCCGCATCCGCGCGCCTATGGCAATTTCGCGCGCTTCCTCGGCCGCTACGTGCGCGACGAGAATGTCGACACGTTGCCGAGCGCCGTGCGGCGCCTGTCCGCGCTGCCTGCCGATAATTTCAAGCTGCGCGAGCGCGGGTATCTGAAGACGGGTTATTACGCCGACGTCGTCGTCTTCGATCCGGCTACGATCGCCGATCACGCGACCTACGATGATCCGCGCGAGTTCTCGACCGGCGTGCTCGACGTCGTCGTCAACGGCGTCGAGATCGTGCGCGACGGCAAGCACACCGGCGCCACGCCGGGCCGGTTCGTGACCGGCCCCGGTTACGCCGCCGTGCAGCACTGACGACGACAACGCGCGATCGATGGCGACCGACGCACGGCATTCCGATGTGCTGATTCTCGGCGGCGGCGTGATCGGTCTCGCCTGCGCCTATTACCTGCTCGAAGCCGGGCGCGGCGTGACCGTGCTGGACCAAGGCAGCGCCGGCTGCGGCAGCTCGCACGGCAATTGCGGCACGCTGACGCCGAGCCACGCAACACCGCTGGCGATGCCGGGCATGATCGGCATCGCGCTGCGCACCTTGTTCAAGCCCGATGCTCCGCTGCGCATCGCGCCGCGCCTGGATCCGTCACTGTGGCGCTGGCTGTTCGGTTTCGCGCGGCGCTGCAACTGGAACGATTTCCGCGCCGCGACGCTGGCCAAGGCGCCGCTGTTGCTGGAATCGCGGCGCCTGATCGAGGAACTGGTGCGCAAGGAATCGCTCGATTGCGAGTTCGAGGCGAGGGGAACCTTGTACGTGTTCCGCGATGCGGTCGAGTTCGAGCACTCGCAATGGCTGCCGCGCGCGCTGCGCGAGATCGATCTGCCGATCGAGACGCTGGATGGCGAGCGCGTGCAGGCGCTCGAACCCGCGCTCAAGGCCGGCGTCGCCGGCGGCTATTTCAATCCCGGCGATGCGCATCTGCGGCCGGACCGCTATGTCGCCGAGCTGGCGCGGCTGGTGCGCGCGAAAGGCGGAACGATCGAGGAGGGTGCGCGCGTCGAGGCCATCGAGCGCGAAGGCACGCGCATCGCGCGCGTGCGCACGAACCGCGGCGACTTCGCCGGTCGCGAGGTCGTGCTCGCGCTCGGCGCGTGGTCGCCAGCGCTCGCGCGGCAACTCGGGCTCGATCTGCCGATCCAGCCCGGCAAGGGCTATTCGATCACCTACACGCGCCCGGCGAACTGTCCGCGCATTCCGCTCGTGCTCAAGGAGCGCAGCGTCTGCGTGACCGCGTGGAGTTCCGGTTACCGGCTCGGCAGCACGATGGAATTCGCCGGCTACGACACCTCGCTCAATCGCGCGCGCCTCGATGCGCTGAAGCGCGCCGCCGCCGAATATCTGCGCGACCCGGAGGGGCCGGAAATCGCCGAGGAATGGTACGGCTGGCGGCCGATGACCCCTGACGATCTACCCATGCTCGGGCGTGCGCCGCTCGTGGACAATCTCGTGCTGGCGACCGGACATGGCATGCTCGGCGTCAGCATGTCGGCGGTTACTGGCCTGCTGGTCAGTGAAGTGGTCACGGGGAAACCGCCGTCGCTCGATCTCGCACCGTACGCCGTCGCTCGTTTCGGATAACACATTCGATTCAACCAGGGGAAACTCATGCGCTATCGCAGTCTCGTTCTCGGCACCCTTCTCGCACTCGGTTGCCTCACGGCTCATGCGGCGGATAAACCGGCGCCAGGCGATCCGGTGCAGTTCCAGTGGGGCGTCAAGATTCCGCTGCGCGATGGCGTCAAGCTGAATGCGACCGTGTATCGGCCGCTCGAGCAGAAGGATGCGCTGCCGTGCGTGTTCACGCTGACGCCGTATATCGCGCAGAGCTATCACGATCGCGGCATGTATTTCGCCGGCCACGGTTACGTGTTCCTGACCGTCGACGTGCGCGGCCGCGGCAATTCCGAGGGCGAGTTCACACCGCTGCTGCAGGAGGCGAAGGACGGGCACGACATCGTCGAATGGCTCGGCACGCAGTCGTACTGCAACGGCAAGGTTACGATGTGGGGCGGTTCGTACGCGGGCTACGACCAGTGGGCGACGGCGAAGGAGTTTCCGTCGCATCTCGCCACCATCGTGCCGGTCGCGTCGCCCAAGCCCGGCGTCGATTATCCGATGCGCAACAACATCTTCTATCCCTACGACATGCAATGGCTGACGCTGGTCAGCGGCAACGCGGGACAGGAGAAGATCTTCGGCGACAGCGGTTTCTGGAGCTCGAACTTCCGCCGCTGGTACGAGGCGCGTGCGCCGTTCGCCGAGCTCGATCGCTACGTCGGCAATCCGTCGCCGATCTTCCACACCTGGATCGAGCATCCGGCACAGGATGCGTACTGGGACAGCTTCAGCCCGACGCAGGAGCAGTACGCGAAGCTCGATCTGCCGATCCTGACCATCACCGGCCACTACGATGGCGACCAGCCCGGTGCGCTCGGCTTCTATCGCGAATACATGCAGCACGGATCGGTGGCCGGCAAGGACAAGCATTACCTGATCATCGGACCCTGGGATCATCCGGGCACGCGCACGCCGCAGGCCGAGGTTGCGGGTCTGAAGTTCGGCGAAGCCTCGCTGCTCGACATGAACGCGCTGCATAAATCCTGGTACGACTGGACGATGAAGGCGGGCACGAAGCCGGAGTTCCTCAAGGACAAGGTCGCCTTCTACGTCGTCGGCGAGGAAGCGTGGCGCTACGCGCCGACGCTCGACGCGGTGACCGCGCGCAGCGAGCCGTGGTATCTCGACTCCGCCGGCGGCGGCGCCAACGACGTGTTCGCTTCGGGCAGCCTCGGCAAGGACAACGCGCGCGGCGGAAAACCTGACCGCTACGTCTACGATCCGCTGGATACGACGCCCGCGCAGTGGGAAACCGTCGACGTGCCGAATGGACTGACCGACCAGCGCGGCGTGATCAACTCGGCCGGCAAGATCCTCGTCTATCACACGCCGGCGTTCGCTGCGGATACCGATCTTGCCGGTTTCTTCAAGCTCTCGGCGTGGATTTCACTCGATCAGCCGGACACGGATTTCGTCACCGCGGTTTATGAGATCAAGCAGGACGGCAGCAGCGTCGCGCTCAGCGACGACATGCTGCGGGCGCGCTATCGCAAGAGCTTCCGCGATGCGCAACCGGTCAAGCCGGGTGCGGTCGAACGTTACGATTTCGACCACTTCACGTTCACCGCGCGGCGCATCGCCAAAGGCAGCCGCCTGCGGCTGATCCTCGCGCCGGTCAATTCGCTGTGGAGCCAGAAGAACTACAACAGCGGTGGCGTCGTCGCGAACGAGTCGGGCAAGGACGCGCGCAAGGTGACGGTGACGCTTTATCACGATGCATCGCGGCCGAGTGCGCTGTATGTGCCGCTTGCGGCCGCTTCTTCTGTTACTGCGAAGTGACGGCTGGCTAAGAGACTGAACCACGAAGGACACGAAGAACACGAAGAAAGAAACTTCAAACTTCTTTTCTTCGTGTTCTTCGTGCTCTTCGTGGTTCAAGCTTTGCTCTGAACCCTCAACGTGCGCCGCCGAATGAACTCGTGAGGTTGCCTCCCAGACGCGTGTTCTTCATCGGCCGCAATGACGCCGCTTTCTGCCCGATCGCATCGTTGCAACCGACCGTCCAGCAATAGGGTTCCAGCCAGGCCAGCTTCGAATTCTGCTCATCGAAGCCTTCGAGCACCTGGTGAACCCCGGTCTTGGTCTCGAACACGCGCGGATCGTCGACGCCCTGCAGGGTTCGCTCGGCTGCGCGCTTCAGCGCACCATGGCCCGCGGACGCAAGATCGACGCCGTTGGCCTTGCCGAACGCGGCCATCATCGCGATCGGCGTGAGCGCATAGTTGTTGTAGCCGAGCGCGCGCGATTGGCGGGCGAGCTCGTTCGGCAGGAAACCGTCGGCGTCCACCTGATCGGCGAAGATCCCATACATCTTGACCGACCAGTCGAACAGGTCGTGCCGGTTGGTCACGACGCTCGCGGCCATTACGCCCCACGCGGCCCAGTAGTAGTGGTTGTTGATCTTGTTGATCGGCTCGTTCTCCGGCCACTCGGGCACCACGCGCTCGGCGATCCGGCCAAGCCATGGCTCGATCTTCTGGGTCTGCTGCGGATACTCCGCAAGCGGCTTGCTCGATGAGAACTGCAGGCGCAGCCAGGCGCCGCTCAAGGTGCCGAGCGACCATTTGCGCAACGAGCTGCCGGTGTGATTCGCGGCCGGGCCGAGCAGCGCGCCGGCATCCGCCCATGCCGTGTACCAGTCGATCGCGCACTTGAGCGCGCCAGGGTTCCCGGTGCTCATGTACTTGTCGACGCTGCGCACGACGCCTTTTTCCATCTCGGTGATCGGCCGCGTGCGTGCCTTGTATTCGGCATCGGATTTCTCGTTGAGCTGGTCGCGTGCCTTGCCGGAACCTTCGTACTTGCTCGGAAAGTCGAGCGCACCGGTGAACGGCGCGGGCGTCGCGGGGCAATCGAATGAATCGGTGCCCTTGTGTTCGACCGCATGCGAATAGCCCGGCGGCGGCACCAGCGTCTGCGCGTGCACCGACAGTGTGAAAGACAGACTCGCGAACGCGATTGCGAGAGATGAGCAGGAACGTTTTATCGAGTAGCGCATGTTTCCACCTATTTGGAAGCGGCCTATTTAGAAGCGGCCTATTCGGAAGCGGCCTATTCGGAAGCGGCAGTCTGCTTGATCGACGATGAGGCATCGGCGCGCGCGCAGAGTTGCGCGGTGAGTGTCAGCGGCTTGGCCGGCGCAGCATTCGCATCGAGCGGCTTGACGCCGGTGATCGTCACTTCGACGGGTGCGGCAGGACCAACCGGAGCCGCGGAGGCCGACGTCGCGTTCGAATACGTCGCATCGCCGCTGTAGGTTGCCGTCAGCGCTGCGACCGACAGCGTCGGCGCGGCGATGTTGCAGCTGGTCGCGGGCAGGGTGATCGAACAGGAGTTCTTGCCGTCGCTGATCGACACGCTGCCGGTGGGCTGGACGGTCGACGGTCCGGCCGGCATCACGCTGGCGGAGACGGCGTACACGGGGTCCATCTCCAGCGTCGCTCCCATCAATGTGGCGGCCGCGTAATCCGGACGGTCCGTGCGCAGCTCGGCGACAAAGCGGCCGCCGTTGTCGACGTACTGGTTGAAATGCAGTTTCAGCGATTCCCTGAGGCCGTTGAAGTACCACAGCTCCGCGTGCATGTCCTTGATGCCGGCGTCGCTGAACTGGAACTCGAGCTGCGCGCTGCGCCCGACCAGCGGCAGGATGCGGCCGCCGCCATTGAACAGCAGCTCGTTGCTGCCCGGATGTACGGTGATCTGTTTCGACAGCAGCGCCGGCTTGTCGCGACAGCCGTCGGTGACCAGCGGCACGGCCTGGCGGAAGATCTTGTACGGATTCTTTTCCGAATTCGGATAGTTCTGGTACGGCATTTCCCAGATCACGATCTTCGGCGGATGCTGCTGGAATTCCTTGCTCTGCAGGTAATGCAGCAGCGAACCCTCGAACGAACCGCCGCTGATTGCGACGTCGACGATGTCGGCACCCAGATACTGTTCGAGATAGCCGGCGAAGTTGTAGCCGCCCTTGGCGTCGCTGTTGCTGGTGCCAACCAGCGCGACTTCCGGTCGCGCTTCGTCGCCGAGCAGACCACCGCCGCCCGCGTCGCCACCGCCCGATTGCTCGGTCGCGTACATCGTCACGTACTGCATCGAGTAGCCGCCGCCGCAGAGTTGCGCGGCGATCTTCTGCAAGGTTCCGGGCTTGGCCAGCACGCCGACCTCGTGGGTGGTGAACTGCTTGCGCGGGACCGCGGCGAACGCAGGCAGCTTCTGCACTGTTTCGGCAATGACCTTTGCGCTGTGTTCGGCACCTGCCGGCGTCCAGTGATGGTCGCGACGGAAGAAGTATTCGTAACCCTTGTTCTCGTCGACCAGCTTGTCCAGAGGCGCTACGACGACATCGCCGCCTCGACGCAGCCGCTCCAGCGCGGCGGCATAGTTGCGGCGTGCGCCGTCGAAGTCATAGGCGCGGCGCTGCTCGGGTTTGAGCTTGTCCGGATCCATCAGGCCGCGCGGCGGTTGATACACCAGCACCAGCTCGGTGCCGCGCTTGTGCAGCGCCTGGCTCAGCCGGTTCAGCTCGTGCAGGCTGTCGTCGGTGATGTCGAACGTCGTGGTCAGGTCCATGGCGCTGCGGAACATCCAGCCGTCGCGGCCATCCATCAATACGCGGAAGTCGCTGAGATACTGCGAGCCCGCGTAAGCCGAAGGATCGGCTGCGCGCGGGCACAGCGCGCAGCAGCGTTCCACCGCGTACTGCGGCGCCGCTGCGGGTGCCGTCGCCGCGCGTCCCGGCGTGGCGCCGACGGCAAGCGCGATCATTATCGTCATGGCCATCGCACAGCCGATTCGTATCGTGCAGAACACGTGCAGCGCCTCAGTTCACCGACCAGATCAGCACGGGTTCGCTTGCGGTGCCGGTGACGAACAGGCTGAAGGTCTTGCCGCGCTCCAGCGCAATGGGCTTCGCGTCGGCGAGCTTGGTCGCGCCGTTGTAGACCGCTAGATTGACTTTCACGGCATTGACTTCGCGATGTCCGCTGGCTTCGGCGGCGACGTTGTCGATCACCGCCTGGCTGCCGTCCGCTGTCTTGAGGCTGAGCGTGGTGCCGTCGATGAGGTTGAACACCGAAAGCAGCGCCTTCAACTGGCTGTTGAAGCAGTCCTGGTCGAACAGGTGCACGCTGCTGCTGCTTTCCAGCGCGGCGGTGTAGCAGCGCGAACCCTGCAGGGTGATGTTCTGCGACGCGCCGCCGACTTTCGCCGGATAGGAACCCGGCGCAAGGAACACGTAGGAACTTGCTTCCAGCGCGGCAGTGTCGCCGACGTTCTTGTCGCCGATCTGCGCCGTGATCTTGGCTTGCGTCGTGCCGTTGAATACGCGAACGAAGGCGGATCCCGGCGGGGCGGCGGGCGGATACAAGCCGGCGGAAGCGCTCAGCGCGGAGCCGGTGAGTATCGTGGCGATGACGGACTTGGCGATGGTGCGCATGCGTGACGCATGTCGGGTGATTGTCTGTGTCATGTCGTGGTTCTCCTCTAATTCGACGAATGGCCCGCAGCAGTCGACGTCGCTTCGGTCTGTGCGACGAAGACCTCGGGTGGCAGGTGATAGGCGTCGAGCGTCTGGCGGGCGAGCAGATAGCGCTCCGGCAGTTCCCAGATCACCAGTTTGGGCGGCGAGGCGCGCAGGTCGCCGCTTTGCAGATAGTCGAGCATCGGCGCGAACGGCCCGACGCCGTTCCGGGCGTAGTTCATGACGTCCTCGTGCAGCGCCTGCTTGAGCGCGCCGGGAAAATTCCACAGCGGCTCGGCGCTGTAGCTGGTGCCGACCAGCGCGACGCGCGCTGCCGCGGCATCGTCGAGCAGGCCGGTATCGGCGCCGCCCGCGGATACGGATTCGGTTTTGACTTGCGCGACTTCGTCGGGGGGCGGCAGTAGCGAATCGAAATAGGGGTCGAGCGGCAGGAAACTGAACAGATCACCGCGATGCGTCTGTTCGCCGACGTCCACGGTGCGGAATTCGCTGTTGCCGCCGCCGAGCTTCAATGCGCGCGCGGTCGTGGCGATCGCCTGCGCCGCGAGCCCGGCACCGAACGGCGTCCAATGCGTATCGGTACGCAGATAAGTCGGCTGGCGCGTCTTGCCGGCGGTCAGCGGTGCAAGCAGATCGACGCTGGGAATATCGTCGGCGCGCAACGCCGCCTGCGCGCGCGCGTACAACGCGTGATGCAATTCCGGCGGCTGGCGGCGATCGAGATATTCGGCGTACACGCGTGCCTTGGCCGGTACCACGGCGACCAGCAGCGCGATGTTCCTGCGCGCAAGCTCCTTGTGCACCCAGTCGATCAGCGCGAGATTCTTCTCGATCTGCTGCTGTGGATCGTTGTCGAGCTTGAATTCCTCGTCCGTGTACAACCAGTTCTGCTTGCCGAGCACGACACCGGGGCGGCCTTCGCCGAACACCGCGTAGTCGATCGCCGCCCACAGGCTGACGCCGAACTGGCGCGCCGGAAACACTTCGTCGTAGTGCGATTCGAATGCATGCGCGAGCTTGCCTTTCAGCACGTTTTCCTCAGGCGTCGGGCTGAAGCTCCACGCGCGCGCCAGCGCGACCAGGCTGACGATCAGCACGAGCGCGGCGAAGAGGAGCGCGTTGAGTGTGGTGGCACGGCGCATGAGCGAGTGTCCTAGAACTGAAAATACAAGAACGGCGAGTAGCTCTCCGCCGAGAGCTTTAGGATTGCCAGCAAGAACAACGGCCAGATCAGAAGCTGCGTTGCGAGGTGACCCTGGGCGCGCAACGGCGGCTGCGATGCCGGACGCAGGCTCAATGTGCCGGTTACCGCGGCGACAGCGATCGCGAGCAGCAGCGTCGCCATCTCGAGCGAAGTGATCGCACTCGCGTACACATCCGAGAGTCCCGCGCCGTCGAAGCGGAACATCGCGGCATACATGCGCAGCGCCGCACCGACGTTTTCCGAACGGAACATTACCCAGCCGAGCACGACGATGAGCAATGTCAACGCCCACCGATGCGGACGGAAGCGCTGCACGCCCGGTTTTACGCCGAGTACGCGCTCGATGCACAGAATCAGGCCGTGCCACGCGCCCCACAGCACGAACGTCCAGTTCGCGCCGTGCCACAGGCCGCCGAGCAGCATGGTCAGGAACAGGTTGCGGTAGGTCTTGAGCGTGCCGCCGCGGTTGCCGCCGAGGGCTATGTAAAGGTAATCGCGCAGCCAGCTCGACAGGCTCATGTGCCAGCGCCGCCAGAATTCGGTGATGCTCTGGCTGACGTAGGGCTGGTTGAAGTTCTCGACGAAACGGAAACCCATCATCAGGCCGAGGCCGATCGCCATGTCGCTGTATCCGGAAAAGTCGAAATACAGCTGCGCCGTGTACGCGACCGCGCCGAACCAGGCATCGGCCGTGGTCGGATGGGTCAGGCCGAACGCGCTCGACGCCAGCGGCGCGATCGTGTCGGCGATGAACACCTTCTTGATGAAGCCCTGCATGAAGCGCAGCGAGCCTTCGCCGAATTTCTCCCAGCTGTGCTCGCGTTTCTCGAACTGGTCGGCGAGATCCTTGTAGCGGAACACCGGGCCGGCGATCAGATGCGGAAACAGCGCGATGAAGGTGGCGAAGTCGACCGGATGGCGGGTTGCTTCGGTGTCGCCGCGGTAGACGTCGGCGATATAGCTGATCGACTCGAAAATATAAAACGAGATACCGATCGGCAGGATCACGTGCGCCCATTCGATCGGCCCCAGACCGGCCGAGCCGAGCAGCGCATTCAGGCTGTCGACGCCGAAATTCGCATACTTGAAATAGGCGAGCGTGAGCAGGTTCGCCGTCACGCCGAGCGCAAGCCAGCGCCGCGCCTTCGCAGTACCGCGGCCGCAGCGCGCGATCGCCATGCCGATCAGGTAATTCCAGATCGTCACCGCGGCGAACAGGAACAGGAAGTCGACGCGCCACCAGGCGTAGAACACGTAGCTGCCGATCAGCACGACCCAGTTGCGCAGCCGCGCGCGGTCCGGCGTCAGGTAGTAGACCGCCAGGAACAGCGGCAGGAACAGGAACAGGAAGACGTTGGATGAAAAGACCATGCGCGTCCTCGCTGCCTCAACCCTGCGACTCGGTGGCGCTGCCGGTCGCCGGCTTGATCACGACCGGCAGCTTCCTGCGCACGAGGATGTCGAGCACCTGCTCCTGGTAGTGGCCGAGCACGCCGGTGAACTTGATGCCGAGGTCGCGCGCCGGCTTGCGCAAGTCCACGTCGTAGAGTTCCAGACTCAACGGCTGATCGATCGTCACCGGTCCGGAACCGTTGGAGACCAGCTGGCCGCCGACCACGGTCATCGAGATCGTCTGCCTGAACGGATCGAGCCGCAGGTTGCGGCCGGTATCGCTGAGATTCTTGATGTGCCCGTAGATGCCGGACAAGCCGTTGCCGATCGCCACGTTGTCGCGCAGCTCGGCGTCGATGCTGTTGCGCACGCGGATGCCGTGGCGGTAGTTGGCGGTGACGAGGTTCTGCCAGATCACCGTATTCGGGCTCTCGTAGATCGTGATGCCGTCGGCGTGGTTGCGATAGACCTGGTTGTGCGCGACCACGTTGTTGACGCTGCTGCGATCGACGACGATGCCGGACAGCTCGTTCTCGAACGACTTGTTGTTGAAGATCCAGCTGTCGTTGACCTCGCGCGAAACGATGATGCCGTGCTTCTCCTTGGTTCCGGAGGCGATGTTCTCGGCGATGATCAGGCGCCGCGAGCGGTCGTGCGGGTCGATGCCGTATTTCAGATTATCGTGATAGTTGTTGCCGCGGATGACGACATCGTCGGCTTCGTAGCAGTAGAAACCGTACCAGTTGTCGTAGAACTCCGAATTCAGCAGCCAGCCGGTCGGGCGCACGCGGTTGAACTGTGGCGCGAGTTTCGGGCTGAACTGCGAGATCGATATGCCGTATGCCTTGGTTGCGGCGAAACCGAGGTGCGCCACCGTGCTGCTGATGATGTAGGTCTGCGATCCGGCCCAGGACACGATGAACGGACGGAATTCGTGCTTGTCCTTGAACAGCGCCGGCGAGCGCTTCGCCTCGTTCCACGCTTCGAGCCGGGTGTCGGTGATGAACAGCATGCCCTCGTTGACGAGGAACGCGCCGCGATCCAGCGAAAGGCGGAAATCCTTCACGTCCGCACCGATGTGCAAGGTCGCGCCGGGACGCACGTTGATCGGCAGGCGCGCGACGAACACGCCTTTCTCGGTTTCCTCGAAGTACTGTTTGGGCAGCGTGCGCGCGAGATCGCGCGGTGTGACGTAGCCGCCGGCGATGAAGATCACCTTGGGCATCGAGAACTGGCGCATCGCCCAGTCGCGCAGGCGTTCGTCGCGGCCCTTGAAGCTGTTGAAGCTCAACTCGGTGAGCATGCTGCCGACGCTGACGCGGCCGGCCGGCGTGCGCACGATCTTCTGCTTGGCCGCTTCCGGCGTGTACGGCGAAAGGTCCGGCAGCTGCGGCGGCTTGGCATCCAGATGCGCAAGGTCCTTCGACGAGCCGGCGAGGACGACGTAATTCTCGCTCGCCACTTCGACGGGCGCTTGCGCGTTGGCGTCCTCATCGTCGGAGCCGTCGAACTGGGTCGCGTCGTCGGGATCGGAATAGTCGTCCGTGTCCGCGTTGTCGGCGGCGTGCGCCTTCGGCGCGGCCGCGGTGGCTGCATGCCGGACCGGTGCCGCGGCCAGCGCCATCGTCGCGCACGCGAGCAGCAACAACGCCGGCAATGCGCGCGATGCGAACGGCTTCAGTACCACAAGGTCAGCTCCAGCGTTACGCGATATTCGGAGCTCGCATTGTTGTAGGCAGCGCCGGGATCGAACATCGAGCCGCGCAGGCGCAGCGAGCTCTGATGTTCGTCGTCGATCAGATAGCTCGCGTCCTTGGCCTTGCCGCCGAAATAGCGCGTGACGACGAGGTCGTAGCCATTGCCGAGATCGCGGCTGTTCGTGTTCGGTTCGACGAGGATGTTGTCGGTCGTGACCGGAGCATCGCCGTTCACGCGGTTGTAGCGGCTGTAGATCAGGCTGGTGTCCCAGTCGCCGAGATTCAGCGACGCGAACGCGGTTGCCGCGCGCAGGTTGCCGAGCTCGACACGGTAGGCATCGGTGAAGCGGCTGATCAGCGCGCGCGTGCCGGTGAACGACGAGTAGTTGCTCTGCAGACCGGTCTGGCTGAACTGGTCGGACAGATCCGCGCCGTCGCCGCCGCTCGAGTACGCATAGGATGCACCGAACTGCAACGGCAGCCGCTCGATCGGCAGCCGGTAGCGCAGGCCGACATCCGCGGCCCATGCATGCAGATTGCCCGAGTCCTCGCTGACGATGATGTTGCCCGGATCGGTGATTGCAGTGTGCTGGCTGCCGAACAGCCAGGTCATCGACCCGGTGTACGCCAACGCCGGCGAATCCGGGCCGTCGTAGTAATGATTGTCGGCGAACACGCCGGCCCAGGTCATATGGCCGTTCTGCAGCTTGGTCTGGGCGTCGACGATCTGGCCGAGCTGCGGCTGGTCGCCGTCGTCGTCCGCGTGCACGACGCGCACGCCGATGCGCTGCAGCGGGTGCCATTCGCCGCTGAGTGTGCCGAATGCGTAGGTGCGGTCTTTCTGATCCAGCGGCAGTTTCACGTCGTCGCTGCGGTACGTGCCGAACTGATGGCCGACGCCGAGCTCGGCCTGCAGCAGCGTGGTGTTGAAGATCCAGCGCAACGCGTCGATGTCCTGGTCCCAGAACTGCGCATCGTCCTCGCGGATGCGCTGGCGGCCGAGACGGATCGATTCGTCCGGGTAGCTGGTCAGGCCGCCGTAGTCGATCCAGGCTTCCTTGAGCCCGACGAACGCGTTGCTCGAGGCGCTGACGTTGTTGTTGTCGTTGCCGTTCGGCAGCACGGCTTCGGTCGGCGCGAACAGGCGCGCGCGCACGAACGCCGACCACTGCGGCGAGAACTGGAAATGCATCCACGGTGTCGCATCGAGAAACGCCGCGCGCGTATCGTCGCGGTCGAGCAGTCCCAGATCGCGGCCGCCGTCGGCCTCGCCGGTGACATTGGTCTTCAGCTGATAGTCCACGTCGACGGCTGCGACGGGCCGCGTGACGATCAGCAGCGCCGCGGAACCGAGTCCGAGCGATAAGCATGTCTTCTTGTTCAAGGATGTCCTCCGCTGGTGTCCGTCTGGGCCAGGCCAGGCGCTGGCTCGGATTGCGGCCGTGCTGCGAGCTCCTGGCGCAGCAGCTGCCCGGCAGTCGCGCGCTCCTGCGGGCTCAAGGCGGCCTGAAGTTGATCGCGCAGCGTGCGCATTGCATCGGTTCCGCCGCGCACGCCGAGTTGCGCAAACACATAGGCGTAGACGCGATTGGCGCAGAGGCCCTTGGCCGAGGCGTACAGGCGCGCCAGCGCGCCATCCGCCGGGATGTAGCCGTCGCGCGCTGCGGAAAGCAGCTGTGCCTGCGCCTGCTGCGGATCGACTTCATCGAGATAGCCGTATTGATACAGCCGGCCGAGGAAGTAACGTCCTTCGATCGCAGTGGCCGGGTTCTGCGCGGCTTCCTGCAGATACTGGAGCGACGCTTTCGGATCACGCGCCGCGCGCTGGCCGTACAGATGCAGCTCGCCGAGAAACAGCGTCGCATCGGCGACGCCCTGCTTGCGTCCGGCCTGCAACGCCGGTTCGACCTCGAAGTCCGGCGCGAGAAACGGATAGCGGACGACCGCGCCGGCAGCTTCGACCTGCGCTTCGCCCGAAGCGGCCGCGAGTTTCTTGATGATCTGGTTGGCCAGATCAGGCTCCGCGTTGGCAGCAGGCGGCGGCGGTTCCGGCGCGGGCTTGGCCGGTTGCGCTGGTGTGCCCGGCGCTGCCGCTGCCAATGGCGCCGGTGCGGGCGCAATGACGCCGACCGGTTCCTGCGCGCAGGTCCGCATTGCGCTGACCGGGCCGGATACGCCGCCGACGGGCGCGGCCGATACCAGTTCTTCGGCATCGATTTCCGGAACATCGGACACGGCAACCGGCACCATCTGCGGTTCGTCGCTGTTGTCCGGCGTGGCGACCAGCGCGCGCGCCATGCTCGCGGCGACGTTGAACGGAACGCGCTGCTGGCCGAACTGCGACATCATCGCGACGCTCAGTTTGCGCATCGCGTCCTTGTCGCCCCTGGTGCGCGCATCGCGGACGAGGTCGACGTAGCAATCCGGCGCGAGATCCAGCGACTTGCGGCACAGCGCGAGCAGGCGCTCGCCGTGCCCCTTGATGTTCTGTGTGCTGCGATACCAGCGGATCACCGCGGCGGTCGCGATCGGCTGATCGAGTGCCTCGGCCTCGGCGACCAGCGCGGCAGCGCGACGCTGACGATCGAAGGCGGGGTGCGCGGAGTACAGCTCGATCATGCCAGCCAGCGCGTCGACGTCCTCGCGATCGTCCCAGGCGTGATCGAACAGGCTTTCGGCTTCGGCCAGCTGCTTGACGTCGTCCAGGCGCAGCAGCGCGCGCGCGAGCGGCACCTCTGCGAGCGGCGTCTGCGGCAATGCGAAGCGGAACCAGCGTATCGCCTTCTGTGTCGCCTCGGCGGTTTGCTGGTGCGCATACAGATGGCCGAGCGCCAGCGCGGCATCGATGTAGCCGCGTTCTGCCAATGGCAGCAGGTCGTGCTCGGCGTCGGCGGTGCGCCCGGCAGCCGCAGCCGCCTTGCCGCGCGCCAGATCGGGCAGTCCGCCGGCGCCGCTGACGATCGCGCCGCTGCCTTGCTTGTCCACGCGCTGCTGTGCGCGCAGCGCGGCAGGGCAGAGAACCGTCGCGGCCAGCATCGCAAGGCATGCACATGCGTTGCGGGTCATGAGCGCTGCCATCAGATTCCCGCGAGCATCGCGCGCACGCGATCCACTCCGGTGTGCAACGCGCTGGCGAAACCGCTGGTCGGATCGCCGACGCTGACATCGACCGGCCGCTCGATCAGTGCGTGATCGAGCGGTTCCGCCGGCTCGATCTCGGCAACGACGTCGCTGACCGGGCCGGGTGTGTTCAAGCCGCGCAGGTCGGTGGCAGCGCCAAGGTCGGTGGTGCTGGCCGGGCCGGGCAGCATGCGCAGCTGACGCACCTTGCCGTAATGGTCGGAGGCGTCGCCGCTGATGCGGAACGTCACGCCGCGGCCGACCGCGAGATCCTTGATGGCGTCGAAGTGGAAACGCGCAAGGACATAAGGCCTGGCGTCGTCGGGCAGCAGCTCCATCAGCGGCTGGTTGCGGTTGACGAACTGTGAATCCAGCGCGAACTGGTCATGCACGGAGCAGTCGCACGGGCTCGACAACGTGCCCTTCAGTGTTTCGCCCATCAGATCCGAAATCTGCTGCGGACTCAGATGCAGGACGCCGGGGTCGTTCTGCACGACATCGAGCATCGCCGCCTGGAACGTACCGAGCGGCTGGCCTTTCTTCACCTTGCCGTCGGGCGGGATCAGGCTGAAGTAGGTGCCATCGCGCGGCATCGTGATGGCGAAACTCGGCGCCGCAACCTTGGCGGCGCTGGCGTGGGTGACGAACAGCACGCCGTACAGCTTGGTCGCGGCGTACAGGAAGGCGACGACGCCGACGGCGAACATCACGCCGGTCATCGATATCGCACGCGCGCGCGAGGATGCCCGCGCTTTTGCCAGCTCCTGCGTGTTGCGCGGCTTGGTGTAGTTGTCGCGCGACAGCGTGTTCAGCACATCGCCGACGCTGACCAGCTCGCCGGCGAGATGCGCACCGATCAGATGGCGCAGCAGCGCGGTCTTGCGCAGGCCGAGGTCCTGGAATTCGCAGCCGACGCGGCGGCCGGCGCGATCGACGTTGCGCACCTGGAACGTGGTTTGCAGCGTCAGGCCGATCGGCTCGATGGCAAAGTTGAGCGTGCCGCGATGCGCCGTGCCGAAACGATAGTCGTCGTCCTGCGCGTCGAAACCGAAGCCGCCGAGCGAGACATCGAGAACCCGGTAGATACGCTCGTGACCCGCGGTGACGACGTGTACCGTGGCCGGAATGCGCACGCGCGGATGCTGGCGCTGCGCTTCGGCCTCGTGCACGACGCTTGCTTGGACTTCATGGGGCATAAGAGGATTTCCTTACAGGCTGATCACATACATCACGACCGCGGCGAACACGCTCGCCGCGGAAAAAATCATCGCGAACGAAGACCAGCGGTTGAAGGTCCGCTGGAATGCGTCGAGGTTGCGATCCAGCGTGGTCTTCTGGCGCGTCCATGACTGCTGGTCGAGACGGAAGAACACGCTGATCTTGGTCAGCGAGCCGACCACCTGGTTGTAGTACAGCAGCAGCGGGAACATCGGCCCGACACGATGGCCGGAGGTGAGCAGCAGCAGCGACATGAACAGCCGCGTGATGCCGACCCACAACGCGAAGGTCAGCAGGTAGACGATGCTGAAGCGGATGCTGGCGGCGATCGCGAAGGCGAGACCGAGCAGGCCGGTCCACATCAGGATGCGCTGGTCGAACAGCACGTAGTAGGTGAACCAGCCGAGCCGACGCGGACCCAGGCCCAGCGCGCGGCTGTTCTGGCGCAGCGAGTTGCCGTACCAGCGGAACATCAGCTTGCGGCTGGCGGCGACGAAGCGCGGATCGGGCGGATGCTCGACCGTGCTGACGGCGGCGTCCGGCACGTAATAGGTGTCCCAGCCCAGGCGCATCAGGCTGTACCACGTGCTCTTGTCGTCGCCGGTCAGGAACTTGAAGCGGCCGAGGCGCCAATGATCGAGCGCATCGTTCTGCACGTCGTGGATGAAGCGCGCGTCGGTGACGATGTCGGCGCGGAACAGCGACATGCGTCCGGTCAGGGTGAGCACGCGCCGCGTCAACGCCATCGAGCACATGTTGAGATGACGCTGGGCGAAGCGCATCTTGTGCCATTCGCTCATCGTGTAGCTGCCTTCCACCTTGCAGAATTCGTTGGTGGTCAGCGCACCGACGCCCGGCATCAGCTTGAGGAACGGCACGGTCCGGGTGATCACACCGGGTTCGAGCACGGTGTCGCCGTCGATGACCGCGACCACCGCGTCCGCCGCGGGCATGTCGCGCGAGATCGCGCGGAAGCCCAGCGCGAGGCCGTCGCGCTTGCCGGTGCCGGCGATACGCACGAGTTTCAGGCGCACGTTGGACGGCGGCGCAAAGCGCTGCCACAGCTCGAGGATCAGGCGCTGGTCGGACATCTCGACGATCGACGCGACCACCGTCGTCGGCCAGCCGCACGCGATCGCTTCCTCGATCACCGCGCGATAGACCAGCGCGGTGGTCGCGGTCTCGATGCGGAAACTGGTGACCAGCAGGTAGACGTGCGAGGGCGCAGCGGCCGCGCCGATACGGTCCGCCGCGCGGCGCGCACGCGGGAACACCCAGTGCAGGAACACCATGCTGCGCGCGAAATGGATCGCACGCAGACCATAGCGCCACAAGCCGAGCGTGCCGATCGCGAACACGTAGATGCGCGAACCGGGCACGAACGCGTCGCGCGGCAGCATCAGCACCAGGCCCATCAGGGCGCCCAGATAGAGCAGCCAGCCGCCCAGGTCGGACAGCGCACTGTACGAGCCGGGCGGCCGCCGCGTATCGGCGAGATCGGGCGAACTTGCGAGGAGACCGAACATCATCCGCTCCGCATCGCTCGCGTCACCAGCAGATGCCCTGCATTTCCTCGGTCGATGAATGCTGCATGAAACCGACCAGGTCGACGACCTTGCGCCCGTTGCGGCTGCCGTTGAGCACCTTCTCGAAGTTGCGGTCGTGCAGACCGACGACGAGGATGTCCGACGCTTCGATCACATCGTCCAGGTCAGGCTTCAACAGCGAAGAGATATGCGGAATCTTGCTGTTGATGTACTCGCGGTTGGCGCCGTGCACGCGCGCGTACTGCACGTTCTCGTCGAAGATGGACAGCTCGTAGCCCTTGCCGATCAGCATCTCCGCAAGCTCGACCAGCGGACTTTCGCGCAGATCGTCGGTCTTCGCCTTGAACGAGAGGCCGAGCATGCCGACGCGGCGCTCGCCGAACGAGGCGACCAGGTCGAATGCGCGCTTCACGTGGATTTCGTTGCTGCGCATCAGCGAGCTGATCAGTGGATGCTCGGCGTTCACCTGATTGGCGCGGAAGTCGAGTGCGCGCACGTCCTTGGGCAGGCACGAGCCGCCGAATGCGTAGCCCGGGCGCATGTAGTAACTCGACAGGTTCAGCTTGTGATCCTGGCAGATCACGTCCATGACCTCACGCCCGTCGACGCCCAGCCCCTTGGCGATATTGCCGATCTCGTTGGCGAACGTGATCTTGGTCGCGTGCCAGACGTTGCAGGTGTACTTGACCATCTCGGCAATCTCGATCGGTTTGCGGATGATCGCTGCCGGCAGCTCGGCGTAGATCGATGCGAGCTGATCGCCGGACGCCTCGTCCCATTCGCCGATCACGGTCATCGGCGGTTCGTTGTAGTCGGCGATGGCGGTGCTCTCGCGCAGGAACTCGGGGTTGACCGCGACACCAAAATCGCGGCCCGCGCGTTTGCCCGAGGTTTCCTCGAGCAGCGGCACGATCATGTTGTTGACCGTGCCCGGCAGCACGGTGCTGCGCACGACGATCGTATGGCGCGCCGTTTTTGCCTTCAGCACGGCGCCGATCTCGCGCACGACGCTTTCGATGAAGTGCAGATCGAGATCGCCGTTCTTCTTGCTCGGCGTGCCGACGCAGATCATCGACAGCTCGGAATCGTTGATCGCATCGGCAGTGCTGGTGGTCGCGCGGATGCGTCCCGCCGCGACACCGCGCTGCAGGAGCTCTTCCAGCCCCGGTTCGACGATCGGGGATTTGCCTGCGTTGAGAAGATCGACCTTGACCTCGGAGATATCGACGCCGATCACATTGTGGCCACGATTCGCCAGGCAGGCGGCGCAAACCGCGCCGACGTAGCCCATGCCAAAAATACTGATACGCATAATCCTTGCTTCCTCGTAAAGGGGTGATGCCACATATCGATCCCGGTGACCTGCGCCCCAACGCGTTTACCGACACCGCTCGCTTACCTGTTGTCGAACACGCCTGCACGCTCCTGTGCGGCACGCGCCGCAGTTCGATGGAAGAATCCGTGCGCCGCGCATGGCGCGCAGGTGCTGCACCAGGGCTCAGACATTGTTTGCTCCGATGAGATGCAGCAGCTCTCTGGTCTTGTGCTCCATCAAGGCGCGGTCCGCACGCGCTTCGACATTGAGTCTCAGCACGGGCTCGGTGTTGGAGCCGCGCACATTGAAACGCCAGTCGGCGAACTCGACGGAGAGTCCGTCGACTTTCCCGATCGATAGCGCCTCGGCCTGGTAGTGATCCTCGACGCGCGCCAGCGTCGCGGCGATATCGATGACGGTGCGGTTGATCTCGCCGCTGGCCGGGAACGCGCGCATGCGCGCACCCACCAGTTGCGACAGCGGTTGCCCGGTTGCGCTGATCAGCGCCGCGACCAGCAACCAGGGAATCGTGCCGTTGTCGCAATAGGCGAAGTCGCGGAAATAGTGATGCGCGCTCATCTCGCCGCCGTAGGCTGCGTTTTCGGCGCGCATGCGTTCCTTGATGAACGCGTGTCCGGTCTTGGACTGGATCGGGACGCCGCCCGCGTTGCGCACGACTTCGAGCGTGTTCCAGGTCAGGCGCGGGTCATGGATGATCCTGCTGCCCGGATGTTTCTTCAGCATCGCCTCGGCGAGCAGGCCGACGATGTAATAGCCCTCGATGAATTCGCCGCGCTCGTCGAACAGGAAACAGCGGTCGAAATCGCCGTCCCAGGCGACGCCGAAATCCGCGCCGAGCGCGCGCACCGCTTCGGCCGTTGCGGCGCGGTTTTCGGGCAGCAGCGGATTCGGAATGCCGTTGGGAAAACGCCCATCCGGCTCGTGGTGCACGCGTATGAAGTGCACGGGAAGGTGCTCGGCGAGCGCATCGACGACCAGACCCGCGGAGCCGTTGCCGGCATTGACCACGATCCTGAGTGGTCGCAGCGCCCACGCGTCGACGTAACCGAGCAGGTGGCGAATGTACACGTCGCGGAACGAGGTCGGCGTCATGCGCGCCGCCGTGCCGCTCGCGCGCGCGTTGGATTGCGCGACCGCGACTTCCAACTCGCGCAGGCCGGAATCGCCGGAGACCGGCACGGCGCCGCCGCGCACCAGCTTCATTCCGTTGTAGCCGTGCGGGTTGTGGCTGGCGGTCACCATGATTCCGCCGTCGACGCCGGGCTGGAACGCGGCAAAGTAGACTTCCTCGGTGCCGCACAAGCCGAGGTCGAGCACGTCGACGCCGCTGCGGTTCAAGCCTTGCGCGAGCGCGTGCAACAACGGCTCGCTCGAAAGGCGCACGTCGCGTCCGAGCGCGACGCGCGCGGGACGAAAGCGTTCGGCATAGGCCAAACCGATTCGATAGGCCAGGTCCGGATTCAGTTCTTCCGGTACGCGGCCGCGCACGTCGTAAGCCTTGAAACAGGCTAGACGCTCGACCGGCTCAGGGGCGAGTTGGGCAACTGCTGTCATCGCGGCCTATCCTGCTTGGGCTGCCGCGGTTACCCCTTCCGCTATCGTGTTCTGTTTTTGCGCCGTGTCGCTGCGACCGTATGCGTCGCTGAAGCGCACGATGTCGTCCTCGCCCAGATAGCTGCCGGACTGCACTTCGATCAGCTCGAGCGGAAGCTTGCCGGCGTTTTCCAGTCGATGCGTGTTGCCGACCGGAATGTAGGTCGATTGATTCTCGGTGAGGATGAAAGTCTTGTCGGCGCAGCTGACGCGCGCGGTGCCCTTGACCACGACCCAGTGTTCGGCGCGGTGGTAGTGCATCTGCAGGCTGAGCTTGTGCCCGGGTTTGACCGAGATGCGTTTGACCTGGAAGCGCTCGCCGAGCGCGATGATCTCGTAGAAACCCCACGGCCGGTACACGCGACGGTGGCTTTCCGCTTCGACGCGCTTGCTGCGCTTGAGCGCTTGCACCGCCTTGCCGACGTCCTGCGCGCGATGCTTCGGCGCGACCAGCACGGCATCGTCGGTCTCGACGACGATGTGATCCTGCACGCCGACCAGCGCGATGAGGCGTCCGCTCGAATGCGCGAGATTGCCGGCGGCGTCGATCATCAGCACGTCGCCCTGGCTGCGATTGCCGTGCGCGTCGCCGGCAGGAACGCGTTCCAGGAAATTCCACGAGCCGACGTCGTCCCAGCCCGCGTCCAGCGGAACCAGCGCCACGCGCTCGGTTTTCTCCATCACCGCGTAGTCGATGGACTGGTTGCGGCAGCCGGTGAACGCTTCCTCATCGAGGTTGATGAAACCGTTCTCGCGCCGGCCCTTGAGCAGCGCCTGCAGCGAGTTGTCGTGGGTTTCCGGTTCCAGCCGGCGCAGCTCGTCGAGGAAACGGCCGCAGCGGAACATGAACATGCCGCCATTCCAGTAGTGCCCGCCTTGGTCGATGAAGGCCTGAGCTCGTTCGGCATCGGGCTTTTCGACGAAGGATTCGACGGCGTAAAAGTCACCGGTGCCGAGCGGGGCGCCGGCCTTGAGATAGCCATAGCCGGTTTCGGCGCGCGTCGGCTTGATGCCGAAAGTGACGATGTAGTCTTGCGCCGCTGCTCGTGCGGCGGCTTGCACGGCGCGTTCGAATGCCGGCTGATCGGGAATCGCGTGATCGGCCGCCATCAGGAATATCAGCGCATCCTCACCGAATTCCTCGGCGACACAGTGCGCGGCAACTGCTGCAGCGGTGACCGTGTTGCGGCCATGGGGTTCGAGCAGGATCGAGGTTGCGCGCGCATTGGCTTCGCGCAGCTGCTCGGCGATGACGAAACGGTGGGCGTGCGAGCCGACTACGATCGGCGGCGTGCTGCCTTCGACGGCGCCTACGCGCAGCGCGGAATTCTGAAACAGGCTGAGCTGGCCCAGCAGGGACAGGAATTGTTTCGGATAATGCTCGCGGGACAGCGGCCAGAGCCGTGTTCCCGAACCACCAGCAAGCAGGACTGGGACGACCGCATGCGCGGGCGCCTCCGGACGGGGCGTTGAATCCATTTTGCACTACCTCTTAATAGGCTGTAGTGAGCTGAACTTTTCCCCTGTCCAGTTTTTTTCCTCCCATCATCTTGTCTGCTGGTGTTTGTCTCCTCGTGCGTTTCAACTTTCGTGGGGCTTGAGTTTGCTGCGACGCAGCAGCATGGTCAAGCGTGATCGGAAGAAACTGCGAATGCGATCAACTTGTTTCACTTCTGCTTCGTGTCGTAAGACGAAAGAGATGCAACAGTGTGCGAAGCGATTTTTTCGTGCGCGTGAATTTACAAATCGACGATAGGCATCGATGAATGCGCAAGCTTGCAGTGTGACCATGGAATCAGCGCGCGGTTCCTGCGATCGACGACGATGTGCGCGTGCGCCGCATAAGCCTGGGGCATGAACGAAAGCGTTGACGAAACGACGATCAAACTGAATCGCGAGGCGATACTCACGCTGCGCGACCCGCGAGGGTCATCTTTTCATCCTGAACTGGAGTGCAACGAATGGAACACTACGATCTGATCGTGCTCGGCGCCGGCTCCGGCGGAATCGCCGTCGCGATCCACGCCGCAGGTCACGGCGCCAAGGTCGCCGTGCTCGAACCGAATGCGCTGGGCGGAACCTGCGTCAATGTCGGCTGCGTCCCGAAGAAAGCCATGTGGTTCGCCGCCGACCTCGCCGAGTCGCTGGCGGTCGCGCACGAGGTCGGCTTCTCGACGACGCCGGGCGAGCTGGACTGGATCGAGTTCATCCGCCGTCGCGAAGCGTACATCGGCAACATCCACGAGAGTTATCGACAGCGGTTTGCGGCGTCGGGCATCGAGCTGATCCGGGAGTACGGCCGTTTCACCGCGCCGCATGGCATCGTCACCGAGTCGCGCGACCTCGCGGCCGCGCACATCGTCATCGCCACCGGCACGCGTCCGCACCGGCTGCGCATTCCCGGCGGCGATCTCGGCATCGATTCGGACGGATTCTTCGCGCTGCGCGCACGCCCGCAACGCGTTGCCGTGATCGGCGGCGGCTACATCGCGGTCGAGCTCGCCGGCGTGCTGCACACGCTCGGTGCCGACGTCAGTGTGTTCGTGCGCGGCGATTGCCTGCTGCACGGCTTTGATCGCGAAGTCACCGCCGAGCTCGCCGAAGTAATGCGCGCACGCGGCGTCGACATCGTCACGCATCACGAGCCCGCTTCGGTCACGCACGAGGCGAACGCGCATACCCTGCATTTCACCGACGGCAGCCGCATGGGCGGGTTCGACGCATTGATCTGGGCCATCGGCCGCGACGCGCATACCGGAGATCTCGGTCTGGACGTCGCGGGTGTCGTTCGCGATGCACGCGGCCACGTGCTGGCGGACGACTGGCAGAACACCAATGTGGCCGGCGTGCATGCGCTCGGCGACGTCACCGGGCGGCTGGCGTTGACGCCGGTCGCGGTGGCAGCCGGACGCCGGCTCGCCGATCGCCTGTTCGGAGGTAAGCCGCAGTCGCGACTCGACTATGCGAACGTGCCCACGGTCGTGTTCGCGCATCCTCCGCTGGGCTCGGTCGGCCTGTCGGAAGAAGAGGCGCGAGTTGCCTACGGCGACGACATGTCGATGTATCGCACGCGTTTTCGTCCGATGCTCGGCGCGCTCACCGGAGCCAGCGAGCGCACGTTCCTGAAACTGATATGCGCCGGCGCCGAAGAGCGCGTCGTTGGTATCCACATACTCGGTCGCGGCGCCGATGAAATGCTGCAGGGCTTCGCGGTGGCGCTCAAGGCGGGCGCACACAAGCGGGATTTCGACGCGACGGTCGCCATCCATCCGACCTCAGCCGAGGAGATGGTACTGATGGCGGAGCCGAATCGCGCGCCGGTAATTTAGGGGAGCATCCCCTCTCCCGCTCGCGGGAGAGGGAGCTGTCAGTGCTTTATCGTGCCGTTGCTGGCGTTCTTCGCAGCAGTGTCACCGAAGATCTCGACGGTCAACGCAAACGTCCGCTGCTCGCCCGGACGCATCGCGCCGACGCCGACGATCTTGCGATCGATCTCTTCGTCGCGATCGTTGCGGATCGACAGCACCATCGAGTATTCCCACGCTTCGCC
>Ga0193717_1000215_pt1 | contig 46127 bp, 39 predicted proteins | sample U2c2metaG_FD_145900 | JGI IMG/M metagenome (GOLD analysis project Ga0193717, IMG submission 145900) | Soil microbial communities from a riparian zone of the East river system, Colorado, United States - U2c2 | ecosystem: Environmental > Terrestrial > Soil > Riparian zone | place: USA: East River... | reverse complement strand
CGGACGCGCGGCGCGAGATCGTCGTCGTTCACGGACGCAGCTCGCGCATCGGACCGTCCGAGCGACGGCAAGAGGCGCAATGCAGCCGCGCGCGCGGCCGAGGCCGGATCGGCCGCGCTCGCTTCGACGACGAGGCGGCGTTCCGCATCGTGCAGATCGAGGGTTACGGTCCAGCCGGCGGCACTGCGCCGCGCCGCGGGCCGAACCGTCCAGCGCGGCGCGATCGCGTCGTGCACGGCGCGCAACGCAGCGTCGCCGTCCTCCGCGTTACGCACGAGGGAAACGACGTTGTCGCTCGGCACGACGGACAGGCCCGACTCGCGCAGGCGGTCGGCGACGAGATCCATCAGACCGAGCCTGAGCCAGCGCCACTCGTGATCTTCGCCGACATCGGCCGGCAGCACGGCGGCGTCGGCGATGCGACCGCGCCAAGGACCGCGATAGCGAGACGCGGCCTTTTCGCGCGGGATGCGCGAGTCGCGTTCGGATCGGGCGCGGGCATCGGCGCGTCGTCGGCGAGTGCTGCGATGGGCGCGTCGGCATCGATGTCCTCGACGCCGGTCGCGGCGACCCAGCGATAGCCGAAGCGCGGAATCGTGCGGATCGCGTGCTGCTCCTCGCCGGTGTCGCCGACCGCGCGCCGTGCCTTGAGGATCGCCTGCACCAGTTGCGTGTCGGCGATGTGGCTCTTGCCCCAGACGGCGGCGACCAGCTCGTCGCGGCCCACCGCGCGATCGCGATGTTCGATCAACCAGGCGAGGCAGTCGAACAGCGTCGGCGACAGCGCGACGAGCTCGCCCGAGCAGCGCAGCTCGCGCGTGGCGGGATCGACGCTGTAATGTCCGAAACGATAGATGCGACGACTCACGCCGCGAGCGTAACCCACGCTCGCAGGCAAGGCACGTGCCCGCGCGCGCCGCTAAAAGAGCTCAGGCCAGGCCGTAGCTGCGCAGCAACGCGTCCGGCTTCGGCTCGCGACCGCGGAACTCGACGAAGCTTTCCAGCGCCGGACGCGAACCGCCGACCGCGAGGATCGACTTGCGGTACGCGGCGCCGACGTCGCGATTGAAGATGCCTTCCTGCTCGAAGCGATCGAATGCATCGGCCGACAGCACTTCGGCCCACAGGTAGCTGTAGTACCCCGCTGCATAACCACCGGCGAAGATGTGTGTGAACGCGTGCGGGAAACGCTGCCAGGCCGGCGGAAGAAGGACCGCCACTTCCTTGCGCACTTCGTCGAGTATTTCCAGCACGCGCGCGCCGCGAGCGGGGTCGAACTCGCGATGGATGCGGAAGTCGAACAGCGCGAACTCGAGCTGGCGCACGAGGAACAGGCCGGCGTGGAAATAGCGCGCCGCCTGCATGCGCGCGAACAGATCGTCGGGCAGCGCCTCGCCGGTCTGGTAGTGGCGCGCGAAAAGATCCAGCGCCTTGCGTTGCCAGCCGAAGTTCTCCATCAGCTGGCTCGGCAGCTCGACCGCATCCCATTCGACGCCGCTGATGCCGGCGACGCCGGGGTAGTCGATTTCCGTTAGAAGGTGATGCAGGCCGTGGCCGAACTCGTGGAACAGCGTGAGCACGTCGTCGTGCGTCAGCAGCGAAGGCGTCGTCGCCGTCGGCGGTCCGAAATTGCAGGTGAGGAACGCCACCGGCAACTGCGTGCGTCCGTCATGGCGGAAACGGCTGACGCAGACATCCATCCACGCGCCGCCACGCTTGCCAGAGCGCGCGTAGAGATCGACGTAGGCTCCCGCAAACACCGCGCCGTTGGCGTCGACGAGATCGTAGTAGCGCACGTCCGAATGCCAGACGTCGACGTCATCGCGGCGCTGCAAGGTCACGCCGAACACGCGCTCGGTGATCGCGAACAAGCCGTCGATGACCGGATCGAGTGCGAAATACGGCTTCAGTTCCTCTTCGCTGAGCGCGTACTTGCGCTCGCGCAGTTTCTCCGACGCGTAGCCGACGTCCCACGGCTGCAGGTCGATCAGGCCAAGCTCCGCGGCAGCAAACGCGCGCAGCTCGGCCAGCTCGCGCTCGGCAACGGGCTTCGCGCGCGCCGCGAGATCATGCAGGAACGCGAACACGGCATCCGGCGACGGCGCCATCTTGGTCGCCAGCGATTCCTCGGCGGAATCGTGGAAACCGAGCAGTTGCGCAGCCTCGTGGCGCAGCGCGACGATCTTCTCGACGCGCGCAGAATTGTCGAACGTGCCCGCGTTCGGTCCTTGGTCCGATGCGCGCGTCTGGTAGGCGCGGTAGACGCGCTCGCGCAAACCGCGGTCGTCGGCATAGGTCAGCACGGCCTGCACGCTCGGTTGCTTCAGCGTGGCCAGCCAGCCGTCCAGCTGCTTCTCCTGTGCATACGCGTGCAGAACCGCGCGACCCGAATCGGGAATCCCGGCCAGCATGGATTCGTCCGCGAGCGGCTCGCTCCAGGCATCGGTCGCGTCGAGCACGGCGTTCTCGTAGTCGGTCGACAGTTTCGAAAGCTCGTTGGCGATCTCGCGGAAGCGCGAGCGCGCCGGCTCCTCGAGCGCGACGCCGGACAAATGGAAATCGCGCAGCTCATGCTCGACCAGCGTGCGCGCTGCGCGCGGCAGCGCGGCAAAACCGCTTTCATCGGCAACCGCCTTGAACGCCGCGTACAACTCGCGGTTCTGCCCGAGCTCGCTCGAGTATTCGACGATCTTCTCCTGCGCCGCCGCATACGCCTCGCGCAGCGCCTCGGAATCCTTGACGCCGTGCAGATGCGAGACCGGCGCCCAGGCGCGATTCAGGCGGTCCTCGAGCTCCTCGCCGAGTAGCACCACGGCCGGAAAATCGCGCGGTTCGTCCGCCGCGAGCAACGCGTCGATGCGCGCACGATAGTCGGCGAGCAGGCTGTCGACGGCGGGTTCGACATGGGCCGGCGTGATTGCGGAGAAGCGCGGCAGACCTTCGGTTTCGAGTAGCGGATTGGTGTCGGACATGGGCGGCGATAAGGGGGATTCGACCGTCCAACTTGGAGCACGCGGGCGCTGAAATCAAGCATTCCCGCGCTCGCCCAGGCTGAGCGCTGCGCGCGGGATGCTAGGCTTGCATTAGCCGACCCATCGTTCCAGCCAATGAATATCCGCCCCTACCAAGGCACCCTGCCGCGCCTCGGCGCCAACGTGTACATCGATCCGGCCGCAGTCGTGATCGGCGACGTCGAGATCGGCGAAGACGCCTCGCTATGGCCGTTCGCGGTCGCGCGCGGCGACGTGCACACCATCCGCATCGGCGCGCGCAGCAATGTCCAGGACGGTGCGGTCCTGCACGTGACCCACGACGGCGACTACACGCCGGGCGGTTTCCCGCTGACCATCGGCGCCGACGTCACCATCGGCCACGGCGCCATCGTGCACGCCTGCACGGTCATGGACGCCTGCCTGATCGGCATGAACGCGACCGTGCTCGACGGCGTCGTCGTCAGCCGGCACAGCATGGTTGGCGCCGGCGCGGTGGTTTCGCCGGGCAAGCTGGTCGGTGAAGGCGAGCTGTGGCTCGGCAATCCGGCGCGGCGTGCGCATGTTGTCGGCGGAGGAAATCGAGCGGCTGTACTACTCGGCGCAGCATTACGTGCGACTGAAGAATCGCTATCTCGCCCCGACTACGACGTAACCACACATCCTCGTCACCCCGGCGAAAGCCGGGGCCCAGTGCCTCGATCCGCGCGACTACGGCCGCGTCGCAACCTCGAGGCGCATCAGCCCAGCCATCGCCTCGTCTCGGTCCGCGCCGCACATCGCCAACGTCGGCCGCAAACGCCTGCACACCTCCGGCCGCTCCGGCCTGCCAAACACCGCGCAGTGATTGTCCGCCGTCAACTGTACGCAACGCACACCAGCCGGCTTGCCCTCCGGCATGCCCGGTATCGGCGAGGAGATCGACGGCGCGATGCAGCAGGCGCCGCAGCCGGAACGGCATTCCATCGCGTCAGTCTCCGTCGCGCGCGGTGGTCCGCGCGCGCAGCGCGTCGTACACGGGCGCGGTGTCGGGTTTCGCGCCGTGCCAGATCGCGAACGATTCGGCGGCCTGCTCGACCAGCATGCCGAGCCCATCGCACGCGCGCGCTCCGCGCGTGCGGGCCCAGAGCAGGAATGCGCCGGCCGCCTCGCCGTAGGAAAGGTCGTAAGCGAGCGTCGCCGGCGAGACGAGAGTGTCCGGCAGGTCCAGCGCGACGCGCGCATGGCCCGCCGCGGTCGCGTTTATGACCAGATCGAACGCGTCCGCAGAGTCGAGTTCGTCCCACGCGATCGTGTTCGAGCGCACGAGAGTGTCCACCGCCTGCGCGAGCACATCGCCGCGCGCGAACGTGCGGTTGGTGATCGACAGGCTTTTCGCTCCCGCATCGGCCAGCGCGAAAGCGATCGCGCGCGCCGCGCCGCCCGCACCTATCAGCAGGCAGCTGCGGCCGGCCGGATCGAAGGCGCAGCGGGTGCGCAGATCGCGCAGCCAGCCGACACCGTCGGTGCTGTCGCCGCGCCACATGTCGCCTTCGCGAATCAGCGTATTGACGCTGGCGCACCGCCGCGCGCGCTCGCTGACACCCCCGCACACCGCCAGCGCTTCCTGCTTCAGCGGCAACGTGACATTCGCACCGCGTCCGCCGTCTTCGGCGAACTGCACAAGCGATGCCGCGAAGTCGTCGTAGCTCGCCTCGATCGCGCGGTAGTCGATGTCGATGCCGAGCTGCGCACCGAACATCGCGTGGATGCGCGGCGACAGCGAGTGCGCGATCGGTTGGCCGAAGACGGCGTAGCGGAAAGCGAGTGGCACGCGTGATTTCCCGGATCAATGACGGCGTTGTTGCACAGCTCTAGTCGTCCCCCACCTTCGTCATCCCGGCGAAAGCCGGGACCCAGCGCCTTCGGGTGAGCGCGCGGAAAGGCACTGGGTCCCGGCTTTCGCCGGGATGACGAGAGTAGAGAGTATCTCCGTCAGCGATCCTCGCGCAGCCAGCGCGCGACGTCGATCGCAAAATACGTAAGCACGGCGTCAGCGCCGGCACGACGAATACTCGTCAACGCCTCGATCACGCACGCACGCTCATCCAGCCAGCCATTGAGAATCGCCGCCTTCAGCATCGCGTACTCACCGCTGACCTGGTACGCAAACGTCGGCACGCCGAAGCGCTTCTTCACCCGGCGCACGATGTCGAGGTACGGCAGCGCGGGTTTGACCATGATCATGTCGGCGCCCTCGTCGAGATCGAGCGCGACTTCGCGCAGCGCCTCGTCGGCGTTGGCCGGGTCCATCTGGTAGGTGTACTTGTTGCCCTTGCCGAGGTTGCCGGCCGAGCCGACCGCATCGCGGAACGGTCCGTAGAACGAAGACGCATACTTCGCCGAGTACGCGAGGATGCGCGTGTGGATATGCCCTGCGCCTTCCAGCGCGGCGCGGATCGCGCCGATGCGGCCGTCCATCATGTCCGACGGCGCGACGATGTCGGCGCCCGCCTGCGCATGCGACACCGCTTGCTTGACCAGCGCTTCGACGGTGCGATCGTTGACGACGTAACCGTCATCGTCGATCAGGCCGTCCTGGCCGTGCGTGGTGAACGGATCGAGCGCAACGTCGGTGATCACACCGAGGTCGGGATACGCCTTCTTCAGCGCACGCACCGCGCGTTGCGCCAGGCCGTCGGCATTCCAGGCTTCGCGCGCGTCGAGGCTCTTCGCCTCCGGTGGTGTCACCGGGAACAGCGCCAGCGCCGGAATGCCCAACGCATGCGCTTCACCGGCGACCTGGACCAGCTGATCGATCGACAGCCGGTCGACGCCCGGCATCGACGCGACCGCCTCGCGCACGCGCTCGCCTTCGCGCACGAACACGGGAAGAATCAGGTCGGAGGCGGCAAGCTCCGTCTCGCGCATGAGGGCGCGCGAGAACGCATCGCGGCGCATGCGGCGCAGGCGGGTGTTCGGATAGGACATCGGCGGTATCCGCGGCATCAGTCAAGCGGCGAATTGTACAACCGCCGCCTGGAGCGCCGATGCGCGCGGTCATCGTGCTGGCGGCGGCGCTGAATTATGCTTGTCCGGGCCGTCGGCGTGCGCTCAGCGCCGTGCGGTCATCAGGGGGATATCGGGGATGATCGCCGCGCGCAGTCAGCAACCGCGGAATCGGCCGGCCGGCTTCGGCCGGCCCCTGTTCGCGGTCGTCGTCGTGCTCGCGCTGATGGCGCCGGGCCTCGCGAGCGCGGACGACGAACCGCTTTCGAGCGGTCAGCAGCGCGATGCGCAACTGACTGCGGGCCAGCAGAATCACTATCGGGTGACGCTCGCGGCCGGCCAAGCAGCCGAACTCACCGTGCAACAGAACGATGCACTGCTGCATCTGCGCTGGGCCAGCGCTGTGGGCACGCGCTCGCCGCTGCTGCTGACGCAGGCCGGACGCGGCGCACGCTTGAGCGCGCGCCTGATCGCGGATGCCGCGACGACATGGACGATCGACGTCAGCGCCGCCAAAGCCGACCGATCGGCGACCTACAGCATTGCGCTCGGCGCCGCGCATGCGATCACTTCCGCGGATCGCGAATCCGCCGACGCTGAACGGAGCTTTGCCGACGCCGAAACAATCCGGCTCGCCGCAGGCGGCGTCGAACCCGGCAAGCAGGCCGCCGACCTCGTGACCGCGCGCAGCAAGTATGAGGACGCGGCCCGGCGCTGGCGCCAGGCCGGCGCGCCGTGCGCGGTGCTGACAGCGCATGTCGGCCGCGCGCGCCTGGAGCTCGCGCAGGCGCGCTATCCGCAATCGCAGGCCGCCGCACAGGCCGCGCTGGACGCGGGATGCGCCGAAACGGACAACCTTGCCGTCGCCGCCGATCGCGCCGCCGCGCTGCGCACGCTCGCCGCGGCAAAAGGCTATCAGGGCGATTTCGAAGCCTCTGCCGCGGCCAGCGAAGCGGCGCTGGCGCTGTACCGGCGCACCGGCGATCTGCGCTTCCAGGGCGTCGTGCTCGGCAATCTCAGCGCGGTCTATCGCTCGCTCGGCGACACGCAGAAAGCATTGGATTCGGCGCGCGCCGCGCTCGACATCGCCACGACCACGGGCGATGCGCAGGGCATCGCGTTCAGCCGCGAGAACATCGCCAACAGTTATCTCGCGCGTGGCGAGCTCGCGTTCGCGCTCGAAACCTATCGCAAGACCTTGGACGATCTGCGCACCACCCCGTATCCGATGACCGAAGGCATGGTCTGGAACGAGCTCGGTTCGCTGTATCGCCGCCTCGGCGAGGCCGGCGATGCGCGCGATGCGTGGACGCGCGCGCGCGCGATCTGGGAGACGACCGGCAACCGCTCGGGCATGGCCGAAACATGGATCAACGAAGGCGAGGCCGCGCTCGACGACGGCGCGGCGGCGACGGCAGCAGCGGCGTTCGCGCGCGCGCTCGACATCGCGCGCGCTGACCATTTACAGAGCCCGGAGCTGAATGCGCTGCGCGGCCTCGGCCGGACGGCGACGATGGCCGGACAGCCGGATGAGGCGGAGCGGCACCTGCAGGCGTCGCTGAAGCTGGCGCGCGTGATCGGCGAAACCGGTGCCGAGGCCGCGGCCGAGCAGGCGCTCGGCGATCTCGACAGCCGGCGCGGCCGCCACGATGCGTCTCGGCAGCACTATGCACAGGCGCTCGTGCTGGCGCAGCGCGCAGCCGACGTCGGCGCACAGGCCGCCGCGCATGCGAGCCTTGCGCGCGTTGCCGCCGACGCCGGCGATCTCGACGGCGCCCGCGGTGAAATCGAACAGGCGCTTGCGATCGTCGAAACCCAACGCGCGCGGATCGCCGATCCGGATCTGCGTACCGGCTATTTCGCCTCGCAGCGCGCGTACTACGATCTGCAGATCGACGTGCTGATGCGCCTCGATGAACGCAATCGCGGCAACGGTTACGCCGGTCTCGCGCTCGAAGCCAGCGAACGTGCGCGGGCGCGCTCGCTGCAGGAGATGCTGAGCGAACGCAACATCGCGATCGATCGCGATGTCGATCCGCAGCTGCTTACCGCCGAGCGCGCCGTCGAGGATCGCCAGCGCACGCTGGCCTGGCGCATGACGCGGCTCGCGCCGAAGGGCGCCGCCGCCGAGCGCGATCGCCTGCAGCGCGATATCGACCAGACCAGCCGCGAGCTCGACGCCGCGCGCGGGCGCGTGCGCGCCGCGAATCCGCGCTATGCGGAGCTCGCGCATCCGCTGCCGTTGCCGGTCGACGAGATCCGCTCGCGCCTGCTCGACGCCGATACCGTCGTGCTCGAATACTGGCTCGGCGCGCAACGCAGCTGGCTGTGGGTGATCACGCACGATGCGCTGCACGCGTTCGCGTTGCCTGCGCGCGATACGATCGAAAGCGCGACGCTGCTGCTGCGCGAAAAGATCCTTGCACGTGCAGCGGCAACGGCAACCGTCGCGATGGAGCAGCGTGCTGCGCGCGACGCCGAAGATGTCCGCGCGCTGGAAATGCTGGCGGGCGCGCTCGCGCAGCAGGTCCTGCCCGGCCCGGCGCGGGAGCTCTTGCGCCGCGATGTGGTCGTGGTCGCCGACGGCGATCTGCAGTCGATTCCTTTCAGCGTGTTCGACCCCGGCCGCGCGAATGCCGGATCGCCTGCGCGAAGCGCGCTGGTCTATCTGCCGTCGATCGGCAGTCTGCGCGGACTGCGCGCGCTGCCGGCGTCGACGGCGTCGCGCAACGCGCTGGCGATCCTTGCCGATCCGGTATTCGGCGCCGACGACGAGCGCCTGCACGGGCTCGAACGCAACGGCAATGCACAAACCGATGCCTTGTTGCAGAACGCCGCGAACGAAGCCGGTGTCGCGGCGCTGCCGCGCCTCGCGCATACGCGTGCGGAAGCGCAGGCGATCGCCGCGCTGGCGCCGCACGCGACGTCCTGGCTTGCGCTGGATTTCGCCGCCAGCCGGTCCGCCGCGCTCGCCGCGAACTGGGCGGATTATTCGATCGTGCACTTCGCCACGCACGCATTGCTCAACGCGCGCCATCCCGAACTGTCCGGCATCGTGTTGTCGCTGTACGACGCGAACGGCCGCGCCGAGGACGGCTTCCTGCGCATCAACGACATCTACAACCTGCGTCTGCCGGCGGATCTCGTCGTGCTCAGCGTCTGCGATTCCGCTACCGGGAAAAATGTCGGCGCCGAGGGTCCGTCGAATCTTGCCCGGGCGTTCTTCTACGCGGGCACGCGGCGCGTGGTCGCCAGCCTGTGGCCGGTGGATGATCGGGCCGGCGCCGAGTTCATGCGTGTTTTCTACAGCGGCGTGCTCGAACGTCGATTGCGTCCGCAGGATGCGCTGCTCGAGGCGCAGACCGCGATGCGGCAGAATCCGCGCTGGAGCGCCGCGTATTACTGGAGTGGCTACGTGCTGCAGGGCGATTGGCGATGAGCGAAGGCCCGCGCACCGAGGCGGATGCATCGGCGTCGCACGCGGCCGGCACGCCGTTCGACGCGCTGTTGCTGCGATTACGCGCCGAGGGCGCCGAAGGCCTTGCTTACGAAGCATTGCGCCGCCGCCTGATCCAGTTCTATCGCCTGCATGTTCCGGCCGAGGCGGACGATCTTGCCGATATCGCGCTCGATCGCCTCGCGCGCAAGATCCACCAGGGCACCGATGTCGCCAGCGTGCCGCTGTATGCGCTCGGCATCGCGCGCATGGTGTTGCACGAGGCGCGTGCGCGGGGTGCACGCCGGCGCGCCGCCGAGGTCGATCCGACCTTGCTGCCGGACGAGGGCGACGAGCAGGAGGCCGCGGCGAGCGAAACCGTGTTCGCGGCGTTGTCGCAATGCCTCGATGCGGCCGGCGCGCAGGCGCGCGCGCTGATCCTGGCGTATTACGCTGCCGATGGCGCCGAGCGCATCGCGGTGCGCCAGCGCCTCGCCACCGAGCGCCGCATATCGATCAATGCGTTGCGCAATCGCGCGCTGCGTTTGCGCGAGACGCTCGAGGAGTGCGTGCGCACGCGTCTGGGATGGACGCGCCCGTGATGAAAAGGCTTCACTGCTCACCAGCGTCAGGACCGGCGCAATTCGACGCCACCGGAATCGCTCGCGACCCATGAACGAACCGACCGACGAAACACTGCGTAGCTGGCTGCTGCGTCGACTGCCGGCGCAGGAGGCCGAGCCGCTCGAGCAGCGCCTGCTGCAGGACGATGCGTTCGGCGAGCGCTTGCGCGAAGCCGAAACCGACCTGCTCGACGACCTCGCACGCGGGCGCCTCGGCGACGACGAGCGCGCGCAGGCAGCGGAGTACGTTGCGGCCACGCCGCAGGCTCGCGCGCGTTTGCGCTTCGCCGCCGCGCTCGCGCGTGTGCGCGGGCAGAGTCCACCGATGCGATTCGCCGATGGCGATCGGCATGCCGCGCGACGCGGGCCCGCCGACCGGTGCGTGCGCTGGCTGCCGCGCGGACGGCCTGCGATCGCGGCGGGCCTGTTCGCATCCGTATGCGCGATCGCGATCGCGGTCGTCGGCCTGCACTGGCGCAGCGGTGTAGCGCCCGGGTCCGCCGCAATCGAAACCACGGTCACCTTGATGGCGGATCGGCAGCGCGGTGCGCAGGCCGAGCAGGTCCGCATTCCGCCGGATGCGGTGACGATACGCCTGCAGGTCGAGGTCGACGCAGCCGATGCGCAGGCGCGTTACACGCTGAGCATCGATGATGCGCGGCCCGATCCGTTCACCGCCCGCGGCCTTGTCGCGCGCCAGGCCGGCCCGTACCGCTTCGTCGAAGTCGCAGTCGATACGAAGGCGCTCGCGGACGGGCCGCACCGCGTGCGGGTCGCCGTTGAAGGAGCGCAGACGCCGCCGGCGCTCTGGTCGATCGAGACGCGCCGCGAATAGCCGTCGCCGGCGCGATTCGCGCGAGTGACACTTCGCGCGACGTATCGCGCGTGATGTTTCCTGCAATCCACGCACTCCCAGCAGCGGCTATAGCGATGCCGCGAACCAAGGGGGTTGTCCATGTCGTTCTTTCCTTCCGGCGCCACGCCCGTGCGGCTGGCCAAGGGCCGGCAATCGTTGCTGTCGGGTCTGTTCGGGATCGTGCTCGCGTTTGCGAGCCTGCAAGGTGCCGCGGCGCATGCGTCTGCACCGGATGGCGTCCGGCTGGATGGCCATGTGCTGCCGGCGCTGGCGGCGTCCGAGGCTGTCTCGTCGAAGTCGGCGGGGAGCAATGCGGAGGGAGAAGAACTGAGCTTGACGGTGGTGCTGCGGCGCGCGGATGAAACCGGCTTCCAGCGCTATCTCGCCGACGTCTACAACCCGAAATCCGCGCAGTTCCGACAATTCCTGACGCCGCGTGAGGTGTCCGACCGCTTCGGTCCGACACAGGAAGACATGGCAGCGGTGCGCGGCTACTTCGCGCAAGCCGGGTTCCGCGTCGAGGACGAATCCACCAACCGCATGACGCTGACGCTCGCCGCCAGCCGCGTGCTGGCGGAGCAGGTGCTGGACGTGCGCATCGCCGATTACCGCATCGCGGACCGCGAGTTCCATGCAAACGATCGCGACCCGGTGCTGCCGGCGCCGATCGCATCGCGCGTGCAGGGCATCACCGGCTTGTCGAACCTTGCGCTGCCGACTCCGCCCGCGCCGCTGAACAGCGGAATCTCGACCGCGGCCCAGTGCTACAAGGATTCGAGCACGATCCAGGGCGCCGGCAACTCGATTCTCTGCGGCCTCGCCTACGTCTTCCTCGCGATCGTCAACGATCTGTTCTGTCTCGATCCGATCACGTACTTCCAGGGCTGCCGCATGATCTCGCCGATTCCGCCCGGCGCAGCGCGGTCCGCGTCGGCGCAAGGCAGCACGCAGAAGATCGGCATCGTCGCGTTCGATTCGTTCCATGCGAGCGACGTCAGCGATTTCCTCGCGCTGGTCGACGCGCCGGCGAGTCGCATCGATCAGCTGAGCCTGGTCAACGTCGGCGGTGGCGCGACGGTCGGCGCGAACGCGAGCGAGGTGCTGCTCGACATCGACACGCTGATGATGATCGCGCCGCAAGCCAGCTACGTCGTCTATTCGGCGCCTTTCACCGGCAACACGAGCTTCCAGGCGCTGTTCAACCGCATGATCGACGACGACGTCACCATCATCAGCAACAGCTGGGCCTATTGCGAGGACCAGACGACGCTGGCCGACGTGCAAAGCATCGATGCGATCCTCGCCACCGCCGCGGCATCCGGCATCAGCGTCTTCAACGCCTCGGGCGACAGCGGCAGCACCTGCCTCGACGGCAGCCCGAACACGATCACCGTGCCGGCCGGCTCACCGCACGGCACCGCGGTCGGCGGCACTTCGGTGCAGCCCGGACCGGGCGGCATGTACGGCAGTGAAACCTGGTGGAACGGCGATCTCACGATGCCGGTGACCGGCAAAGGCGGATTCGGTGTCAGCCGCTTCTTCGCGCGGCCGTCGTACCAGGACGGATTCACCGCATCGCCGATGCGTTCGATCCCGGACCTGTCGCTCAATGCGGATCCGGTCGCGAACGGTGTGCCGATCTGCCAGGCCAGCATGGGCGGCTGTCCGTCCGGACTTCTGTACGGCGGCACCAGCATCGCCGCGCCGATGATGGCTGCGTTCACCGCGTTGCTCAACGACGCGCACGGCAGCAATATCGGCTGGATCAATCCGCAGGTGTATCCGTTCGCTGCGACCCCGGCGTTTCATCCGCCGAGCGCGATGGGCACCGATTTCGCCCACGTCGGCCTCGGCTCGCCGAACGTCGGCGTGCTGTACCTGGCGCTGGAAAACGCGGTCGCGGGTCCGCCGAGCGCGGCAATGTCGATCGTCGTCGCGGTCGAGTCTGTCGTGGTCGCCGATGCGGCGACACCAGCGATCGTGCTGGTCCAGTTGCGCGATGCCAACGGCAGCGCGGTCAGCGGCAAGACCGTGCAGCTCACGGCGAGCGCGGGCAGCAGCGCGCTGATCACACCCGCCAGCGCGGTCACCAGTGTTTCCAACGGCGCAGCCGCGTTCACCGTGACCGACACGACGATCGAGGATGTCGTCTTCACCGCGCGCTCGCTGACCGACAACCTCACCATCGACGACACCGCGACGGTCAGCTTCGTCGCCCCGTCCGCTGCTTCCGCCAGCATCTTCGCGTTCCCGACCAGCGTGCCGGCGGACGGCATCAGCACGACATCGATCACGATCACGCTGCGCGACGCGGAGAACCAGCCGACGCCGGGCAAGCGCGTGACGCTGTCGCAGAACGGCCGCTCCGTCGTCACCGGGCCCGATCCGCCGGTCACCGACAGCAACGGCGAGATCGTCTTCACCGCCGCCGATGGCATCGAGGAGACGGTCACTTACACTGCGGTCGACAACAGCGATGGCGATCTGCCGATTCCGGGGTCGGCCGTGGTGACATTCAGCGGCTCCGCGGCCGGTTCCTGCGCCGGCCAGGCGACACCGGCCGGTCCCGACTACTCGGTGACGTCGTTCATCAACGGATTCGTCGCCGCTCCGTTCTTGTACGGCAACGTCAACTGGGGTTGTCGTGGTGCCGGCACGCCCGCGTTCGGCGCGAACGGCGATGTATTCGTGGCGCATTTCCCGACCGGCGATCTGTACAGGCTCGGCGTTGATGGCGGCGCCGCCGCGGCGCCGATATCGAACCTCGGGCCGGCGCTCGACAATCTCGTGTTCGGTCTGGACGGCCGGCTGTACGCGACGCACGGCGCAACGACCGGCGATTTTCATACCGGTGATGTCGTCGAGATCGATCCGGGTACCGGCGCACTGCTGCGCGTCGTAGTGTCGCCGGTGACGTGTCCGAACGGCTTGGCGGTCGATCCGCTGAGCGGCGATCTGTTCTTCACCGATCCGTGCTTCGGCGCGGGATCGGACAACCCGGCGCTGACGCGCGTGACCGATCCTGCGGACACCGATCCCGGTCGGCCGACGGCGGCGGTCGAATACGCGCTGCTTCCGTCGACGCCGAACGGTGTCGTCTCGTTCGCGTCCGATGGCACGATCTACGTCGGCACCGCGTACGGATCGACACCCAGCCCGGTGTACTCGGTCACCGGCACCGATCAGCCGGCGCCGCCGATCGTCGCCGCGGTGCCTGACGTGAATTCGTTCTACTGGGTGAATGTCGCCAACATGCAGCCGAGCGGCGCCGCGCATTCGCTGTTCGCGCTCGGCCTCGCGCCGACGCCGCCGCACGCGCAGCTCAATCTCATCGACATCACGGTAGACCCGGTCACGATCACACCGATCGCCCTGGATATCGGCTGCTCGACGATCGGGCCGGACGGCTGCCTGTACAGCTCGACGCCCGACACGGTCTACAAGATCGCACCCACGGTCGGAGCATGCAGCTTCACCGGCACGAGCCGGTCGCCGTCGCTGGCGCTGACGCCGGAGACCGTGTCGCCGAATCCGGACCAGGGCTCGACGCAGACGTTGATGGCGGTGTTGCGCAACGTCGAGCTGCCTGCGGGCATTCCGGTCCGCTTCCGTATCGAAGGAGCGAACGAGCAGACGCTGATGGCGCGCGCCGATGCGCAGGGCATCGCGACGCTGGAATATCGCGGAGTATTTTCCGGCAGCGACGTGATCACGGCGTCCGCGCAGATCGATGCGATGACGCTGGTGTCGAACAGCGCGCGTGCAACCTGGGATGCGGGTGCGCATGCGAGCTTCCTCGGCATCACCGGGCCGGTCGGCGCTGTCTCGGGTGAACCGGTTCTTCTCTTCGCATCGCTGGTCGATGCGGCCGAGGATCCGCAAGTCGCGATCGTCGGCGCTGCCGTGCATTTCGCGGTCGGCAACCAATCCTGCGACGGGACGACGGGCGCCAACAGCATCGCCAGCTGCAGCGTCACGCTGACGAATCCCGGCGCGTATACGTTGACCGTGAGTTATGCCGGATCCGCGCAGCATCTGCCGACCGCGTCCTCGGCCGTTTTCGTGATTCCGAGCGACAACGTCGATCTGATCTTCGCCGACGGATTCGAGGGTAACTAGCACAGCAACGCGCGGGCGCCGGCAGCAAATTGCCGGCGCTTCGCGTGTGACGGCGCTCACGCTCCGGGCCCGACCCGGTCAGTTGTTGACAGATAGGGCCGAACGGACGCCGGCGATGCCCGCAGGCCGCTGCCCGCGAAAGGCCGAGCACCTGGACGTTCCGCGCGCTCGCGCGCCGCTCTACGGCGGCTTACCGAACTTTTAACACCGTTTGGCGCTGCCGGACGAACGTTTTTGCCGGCGGAGGCACCCTTTTTGCTTTGAAAACATCGATCTGCCGAAGTCGTCATCGATTGTTCAGCAGGGGGTCGGTTATCCGCGGGCATAATGTTAAGCACTTGTTATGTTGCGTGACCTGTGCTCTCATTAGGTCCGACATTAAGTTTGATTGGTAACTCGTTGTAGAGAGATAAGAAAATGCTGTCCCCGATGATTTTGATGGCGCTTGCCGCCATTGGTGCACTCGCTTTCGCTTCGATCCGCAGGATCCCGGAAGGCCAGGTGTATACCTTGCGTCGCATGGGCGGACACACGCGCGTCGTGCGTTCCGGCATGCACCTGATGCTGCCCTTGATCGAGCGCGTCGCGCACAAGATCAGCCTGACCGGTGCAAACGTGCCCGTCGACGGTCTGGTCGCAGCGGACCAGCGCTACCGCGGTATCGTGTATTTCCAGGTGCTCGATCCGGAACGGGCCGATCGCGTCATCGACGACGTCGACGATCTGTTGCAGGACCGCACGCGCTCGCTGTTCGCCGATGCGGCCTTGCCGGAAACGTCCGACGGACGCCGGCAGTGGCTCAAGCAGTCGCTGAACTCCGATGTGCGCGAGCGCGGGTTGCTGGTCACGCGCGTCGATCTGAACGCGATCAACTGAGCGGGCTGTACCAGGCAGCGACGCTTCGGTGGCTTCGGGCCGCGTTCGGCCCGATACTTGCCGCCCCGTTTTTTCGCGCGATCCGCCATGTCCGACGGCGAACCGCTGCGCCAGCGTCTGTGCGCCGGCCTCGCAGCCCTCGATATCGAGCTCGATGACATCGCGCTCGCGCGGCTGCTCGCATATGTCGAGCTGCTGCAGCGTTGGAACGCGGCGTACAACCTGACGGCCGTTCGCGACCCCGCCGAGATGATTACGCGTCATCTGCTCGATTCGCTGGCGATCCTTCCGTTCGTGCAAGGCGATACGCTGGCCGATCTCGGCAGCGGCGCCGGCCTTCCCGGCATTGCGCTGGCGATCGCTGCGCCGCAGCGCGACATCCTGCTGGTCGACTCGAACGGCAAGAAGGCGCGCTTCCTGCGCGAAGCGGTACGAAAACTCGAGCTGACGCGGGCGCGCGTCGCCGAAAGCCGCGTGGAAGCCGTGCAGGGATCATTCGACTGCATCACCGCGCGCGCGTTCGCGAGCCTGGCCGACATGCTGGCCTGGGGCGGACATCTGCTGGCGCCCGGCGGCGCATGGCTGGCGTTGAAAGGCCGCTTCCCGCAGGATGAGCTGTCCGCGGTGCCGGCGGATTTCCGCATCGACAAAGTGGTTCAATTGCAGGTTCCGGGTTTGGACGCGGACCGGCACGTGGTGGTAATCAAACACGTCGAGGCCGCATCGGATCGGGCAGACGGGGAACAGTCTCGAGAGTCATGACACGCATCATCGCCATCGCGAATCAGAAAGGCGGCGTCGGCAAGACGACCACGGCAGTCAATCTCGCCGCGGCGCTGGCCGAGACGAAGCGCCGCGTGCTGCTCGTCGATCTCGACGCGCAGGGCAATGCGACGATGGCTTCGGGCATCGACAAGCGCGCGGCGAAGCCGAACGGCTGCAACGTGCTGCTCGAGGAAGCGTCGATCGAAAGCGCGATCGTCGCCACCGAAGGCGGCTTCGACCTGTTGCCCGGCAGCAGCGATCTCACTGCGGCTGAGCTCAAGCTGATGGATGCGCTGGCGCGTGAGTCGCGGCTGAAGGAACAGCTGGTCAAGCTCGGCGATCGCTATCACACGATCCTGATCGACTGTCCGCCGACGCTGCACCTGCTGACGATCAATGCGCTGACCGCCGCACACGGCGTGCTGATTCCCGTGCAATGTGAATATTTCGCGCTGGAAGGCCTGTCGAGCCTGCTCGATACGATCAAGGCCGTGCGCCAGCGCCTGAATCCGCACCTGGAAGTCGAAGGCCTGCTGCGCACGATGTACGACGTGCGCAACAATCTCGGCAACGAAGTGTCCTCGCAGTTGACCAAGCATTTCGGCGAGAAATTGCTGCGCTCGATCATTCCGCGCAACGTCCGTCTCGCCGAAGCGCCGAGTCACGGCAAGCCGATCAATCTCTACGACCGCGAATCGCGCGGCGCGATCGCGTATCTCGGTCTTGCCGGCGAGATGTTGCGTCGCGAGCGAACCGGCATTACCGCCGCAGTCGCGCATACGAACTAGGAGTTCTCGAGCATGGCGGCCAAGAAGCGCGGACTCGGACGCGGGCTCGAAGCCCTGCTCGGCGGCGATGCCGAACCGGCGGCGACATTCACCGGCGACGGCGAGCTGCGCACGCTTTCGATCGCGACGATCCAGCCGGGCCGCTACCAGCCGCGGCATGCGATGGATCCGGAACGTCTCGATGATCTCGCCGCGTCGATCAAGGCGCAGGGCGTGATCCAGCCGATCGTCGTGCGCTCGATCGCGCGCGACCGCTACGAGCTCATCGCCGGCGAACGCCGCTGGCGCGCCGCGCAGAAAGCCGGCCTCACCGAAATTCCGGCGCTGATCAGGGAAGTGCCTGACCAGGCGGTCGTTGCGATGGCGCTGATCGAGAACATCCAGCGCGAGAATCTTTCGCCGCTGGAGGAAGCGCAGGCGTTATCGCGGCTGATCGGCGAGTTCGAGCTGACGCATCAGCAAACCGCCGATGCGGTCGGCCGTTCGCGCGCCGCGGTGTCGAACCTGCTGCGTCTGCTCGATCTGCCCGCCGAGATCAAGCGCCTGCTCGACGAACGCAAGCTCGACATGGGCCATGCGCGTGCGCTGGCAACGCTGCCGGAAGAACGCGCGACGCTGCTCGCGCTGCAGGCCGCCGAGCACGGCTGGTCCGTGCGCGAGCTCGAGGAAGCGGCGCGCCGCGTCGAAGCGCCGGCAAAAGGAAAAGCGAAGAAAACAGCAGGCGCGCGCGATCCGAACATCGCCGCGCTCGAACGCGAGCTCGCCGAGAAACTGGCAACGCGCGTCGTCATCGCGCACGCCCGCAACGGGCGCGGCAAACTCGTGATCCACTATCACAGCGTCGACGAGCTCGACGGCATACTCGAACGCGTGCGCTGATTCACATCGAGCTGATTCACATCGATAATTCGCCTCGATAGTACGCACACGCGCGAGGTCATCGCGCGGCGCTGGGTGTTTTCACTCTCGTTTTTGCAGGATGGCGAGCCTCATGCTCCGTCGGCTACGCGTGCGGGCAGCTTGCGTGGCGATGCCATCACAAACCGGAGGAGCCATGAATCGCATCACTTTAGTCGCGGGGAGCGTGTTAGCGCTTTTCGCAGCTTCCGCGTCCGCGGGAGATCACACGATTACCGCCTTCACGAGTCCAAACCGTTTCGAACCCGAAACGCTGACGATCAATGCCGGCGACACGGTCACATTCGTAAATGGCGGCGGTTTCCACAATGTACTGTCGGATACCGGCGCGATCACCGAATTCCGTTGCGCGGACGGTTGTGACGGCGACGGCGGCAACGGCGACGCCAGCAGCGATCCGTGGACCGCGCAGGTCGTATTCCCGACCGCGGGCGAGGTCGGCTACCACTGCGAGATACACGGCGGCGACGGCGGCGCCGGCATGTCCGGCACGATCACGATCGTCGGTGGTGGCGGTACGCCGATCATTGCCGTGGAGCCGATTGCGCTGGGTGCCGTGGCCGAGGAAGGCGCGTCGACGGTCGTTCCGCTGGCGATCGGCAACACGGGCGACGCGGACCTGACCTGGACGGCCGACACCGCATCAACGGATTGCGCGACGCCGGATACGGTTTCGTGGCTGTCGCTGGCCCCGGCCGCGGGCACGGTCGTCGCCGGTGATCCGGCTGCCGATGTCGACGTCACGCTCGACGCCACCGCCCTGACGGCGGGCGTTTACAATGCGAATGTCTGCGTCCACAGTAACGACGCGACGAACGATCTGGTGACCGTGCCGGTGGAATTCACGGTCAATACCGTCGACGTGATCTTCGTCGGCGACTTCGACGGCTGACGCATCATCGGCGGCAAATGATTGAACGGTCGCTCCAACATTTGCTCGATGATGCGATACCGGGCCGCATCAGTCCGTCGCGACTGATGCGGCAGGCGAGCCCGCCCGGGTTCGCACGCGCGTTCCCGGCACGATTCCAGCTTCGCGCGGGCGGCGCATGAGCGTGTCTGCAAGCCACGGTGCCGAACCCCGGTCCTCTCCTGCTGTGAGCAGCCGCCAGCAGCAGTTCGAGGCCCTTGTGCGCGCCCATTCCGGCGAACTTTATCGATACGCCTACTGGCTTTGCGGCGAAAGCGCGCTGGCCCAGGACCTCGTGCAGGAGACGTTCCTGCGCGCGTGGCGTTCGCTGGATTCGCTGCGCGAGACGGTTGCCGCGAAGGCCTGGCTGACGACGATCCTGCGCCGCGAGCATGCGCGCCTGTTCGAGCGCAAGCCGATGCCGACCGTCGACCTCGTCGATCTCGATCTCATGGATACCGGCCCCGGCCCGGAACGTACCGGCGAGGATGCGGTCATGCGCGCCGCGATCGGCAAGCTCGAACCCAAATACCGCGAACCGCTGGTGCTGCAGGTGCTGGGCGGATTCTCGTGCGAGGAGATCGCAAGCCAGCTCGGCATCACCGAGGCCGCGGTCATGACCCAGGTGTTCCGTGCGCGCCAGAAACTCAAATCGATGATCGAGGGCGAGCATCGCGAGGCGGAGATCCATGGATTGCCTTGAGTTCCGCCGCCTGCTCGGAAGCGATCCGCGCCTGGCGGATGCCGCCGCGCGCGAGCATCTCGAAAGCTGCCCGCGCTGCCAGGATGCCTATGCGCGTGCGCAGGCGTTCGAGGCGCGCCTGGCGCAGGCGATGGCGGTTGCGCTGCCCGAAGGTCTGGCCGATCGCATCCTGCTCAATCAGCTGACCACCGAGCGGCGCCGGCGCGCGAGCGGTTTCCGTTACGGCTGGATCGCGCTGGCCGCGGCTGCGTCTCTCGCTATCGCCATCGGCATCGTGCGTAATCAGCGCTCGGTGGGCGCTTCGCTTCCCGACCTCGTCGTCGAGCACGTGAACGGCGAGGAACGCAGCGCGCTGCAGCTGCGCAAACCGGTTCCGTCGCAGCTCGTCGAACGCGCGTTCGCCGACCGCGGCGTGCGCCTGGTCTCGGTGCCGGCCGGCATCAGCTATGTTCAAAAATGTCCGGTCGGCGAATACCGCACGGTGCACATGGTGATGCCGCAAGGCGACCAACCGGTCACGGTCATGTATGTCACGCATTACCACGCGCCGGGGCCCGAGAGCTTCGAGCGTGGCGTGCTGCGCGGCCGCGAAGTGCCGATTGCAGGCGGTACGCTGGTGATGGTCGCGGCGAACGACGCCAGTTTCGATGCGCTCGAACATACATGGCGCGATGCGCTCGAAGGCCCGCCGCAGATTGCCGCCGGCTCTCCATAGGGTGGGCCTTGGCCCACCGGCGCTGTCCGCAAGCGCATAAAACGGTGGGCCGAGGCCCACCCTATAGAGGATCGGCGATAATGCGCCGCTCCGCATTCGACCTCGAACGCCATGCCCCAACTCTCGGTCGTCGTGCCGGTATTCAACGAGCGCGACAATATTCCACCCCTGCTCGCCGAAATCGCGGCCGCGCTGCGCGGTCGTGCCGATTTCGAGATCGTCTATGTCGACGATGCGAGCAAGGACGATTCGCTGGCGGTGCTGACGCAGGCGAAATCGCAGTATCCCGAGCTGCGCGTGATCAAGCATCTCGCGCAGAGCGGACAGAGCACCGCGATACGCAACGGCGTCAAGGCGGCGCGCGGCGCCTGGATCGCGACGCTCGACGGCGACGGCCAGAACGATCCCGGCGATATCCCGAAGCTGCTGGCGATGCGCGAGGAGTCTCCATCGCCGATCAAGCTGTTCGCCGGCTGGCGCGTCGATCGCAAGGACACCGCGAGCAAGCGCTTCGGCTCGCGCTTCGCCAACGGCCTGCGCCGGCGGCTGCTGCGCGACGACACGCCGGACACCGGCTGCGGCATCAAGCTGTTCGAGCGCGCGGCGTTCCTCGACCTGCCCTACTTCGATCATATGCACCGCTATCTGCCCGCGCTGATGCAGCGCGCGGGTTGGCAGGTGAAAAGCGTGCCGGTGAACCACCGGCCGCGCGGCGCCGGTACCTCGAAATACAACAATCTTGGACGCGCGCTGGTCGGCATTGCCGATCTGCGCGGGGTTTCCTGGCTGATCCGGCGCTCGAAACGGACGGCGATTCAGGAGGTTTAGGAGATCATTTCGGCGTTCTCCACTTGCCGCAAACGCCTGATTCCGCTATAAAGCGCGGCTCGCTTTTCCGGTTATTGCCCTTTCAGGGCACGCGGATCCCGGTACACGGTCCGCCCGCGTCGTCCGGCCAAAGCCTTTCCAGCACCGCGTGGCGCATCGTCGCCGCTGGGCCGCCACCGTCCTGGCCAAGGACGGACATCGAAATCGAAGAGGTTCACATGGCCAGAGTCTGCCAAGTCACCGGAAAGGGAGCGCTTTCCGGAAACAATGTTTCCCACGCCAACAACAAGACCAAGCGTCGCTGGCTGCCGAACCTGCACGACCGCCGTTTCTGGGTCGCCAGCGAGAATCGCTGGATTCAGCTGCGCGTGTCGAGTCACGGCCTGCGCACGATCGACAAGAAAGGCATCGACGCGGTCCTCGCCGACCTGCGCGGCCGCGGCGAGAAGATCTGAGGAGTACTGACCATGGCATCCAAGCGCGACAAGATTCGTCTGACGTCCTCGGCCGGCACCGGTCACTTCTACACGACGGACAAGAACAAGAAGAACACGCCGGACAAGATGGAGGTCAAGAAGTACGACCCCGTGGTCCGCAAGCACGTGATGTACAAGGAAGGCAAGATCAAGTGACCCTCGCGTAGCGAGGGTCATCCCGGCGAAGGCCGGGATCCAGCATCGATCTTTACAAAAAACCCGCCACCGGCGGGTTTTTTGTTGGCTACAAAGCCATACTCATGCTGCAATACCGATGTATACAAGGCTAAAGCAGCGTCCGACTCAGGGGAAGGATGTAATGCAAGGCATCACAGCGGCTTTCGTAGTCCGTGCAGCGGCTGTCGCCTGCATCGCCGCATCTGCGAATGTTCAAGCAGAAAGCGAAATCTGGCGCAACGACTGGTTTCTGTCGTCACCGCCGACGTTCGCGCGCGCATTCGTCGATTCGCCCAAGGCCCGCACGGCATTCGCGGCGAACGGAGACATCCTGTTCGGCGGCATCTCCTATTCGCAGACCGAGTATCAGTTCGTGCGCTTGGCCGCCGATGGGTCCGTCCGCTGGTCCGCCAATATCGGCTACAACCTGTTGCTGGGGCAATTTGGCCCCAACGCGCTGATCGCCACGGCGGATGGCGGAGCGCTGGTGGCATTCGGCTATTCGTATTACGGATTGCCGGACTACGTGGCGCGCATCGATGCTGCCGGCACATTCGCCTGGCTGCGCGAAGTGCCGGCACTGGCGCTCGCGGAAGGCGGCACGGATCGCCTCGTGGCAGGCTGCAGCGGCGCCCTGACTGTATTCGATCGCCAGTCGGGCGGCGTGATCTGGCAGAAAATGGGTGTCAGCAGCTGCCCGCTGTCAGCCGGCTTGGCCGTCGATGATGTGGGGAACATCTACACGCTCGCGTGGGAAGCGGACGAGTACCGCATACAGAAGTACGATGCCGACGGTCTTCTCGTCTGGAACCTCGCGAGCGGTGCGGACATCTATGCCTCAGTCGACATCGCCGGCGTTTCCAACGGCCTGGTGTATGTCCGCGCGGTCGATGAGCTGCTCGCCTTCCACGCCAGCGACGGATCGGCCGCATGGTCGACGGATATCGGATACAACAGCGTGTTGCTCGCTGGTTCGCCCGCGGAGCCGATCGTCTTCGGCCAGGATTCGATTCGTCGTCTCGCCGAGGATTCGGGCCTTGCCCGCTGGACCGTCTCGCTGACGAATAACGGCATCGTCGAGCCTGTCGGCGACGCATTGCTCGTCGGCAAGCCGTCATATGCGTTCGCGCGAGTCGACCTTGCCAGTGGTGGCATCGTATGGACGAAGACATTGCCCGCGCAGGACACTTTCGGACATTCATTGCAGTATTTCCGGCTCGGCGGATTGCAATCGGGCAGCTTCTCGGCGGTGGCCCGGCCGATCACATACAGGCCTGCGCCGCCGGTCGTCGAACGCGTGGCATTCGCCGACGGCGCTGTTGCCGGCATGCTCGACCTGCCGGCCATCCCGCAAGGTCCATCTGGTTCAAGCGTGGCGGACGGGGCAGATCGCGTCCTTGGTGTGCAGAGCGCCTGGAGCGAACACGCACCCACCGTCAGAGTGCGCAGCCTCGATGCCGTCGACGGCAGCGTGCGCTGGGAGCAAAGCGTTGCGCTCGATCTCGACGTGTTCGATCCGGATATTCCGATCCAGGTCTCAGCACAGATCAGCAGCGCAGGTTCCTCGGCCGCCGTCGCTGCCGCGTGCAGCTTCTCCGGATCGATCGATCCCGGCCTCGGTGCGCTCTGGCTCGGACTTTACGACGGCGACTCGGGAAATCCGCTGTGGCAGAAAGTCATCCGCGATGCCGACCAGGGAGCGACCAGCATCTCGGCGCCGATGGCCGATTCGCTCGGCGATATCTATATCGATGTCGGCGCCGCCGTTCCGTGCGAATTCGGCGGCCACGGCTGCGGTCGGCAGACGCTCCTCAAGGTTTCGAAGGACGACGGCCACGTCCTCTGGCGATTCAGCAACGACATCACTACTGGCAGCAACTATGTCTATTCACAGCCGTTCGTCGTCGCCGGCACGGACGCGATCGTCTCCGGGCCATTCGCCGGTGCGCTGTCTTCTGCTTCGCTGATTTCGTTGGCAGGCAGCGACGGCACGATGCGATGGACATCGGAGCTGTTCGGCCCCGGAGGCGTCGAGGTGCTGCCTGCCGAGGACGGAATCTTCGTGATCGGTAGCGGCTGGGCGAAACTTGATCTCGTGACCGGATCGGCGCTCTGGGTCGGCCCGGTATTCACGCCGTCGTGCAGCATCGCCTGCTATTCCTACGAATCCGTGCTGCTCCCGAACGATGACATCGTCGTGGTCGGCGAAGCCGACAATCAGCCGCTGGTCACGCTGCTGCGTGGCGACGGCAGCGGCGAGTACCAGAACTGGCGGCTGGAACCGAACAGCCCGACAGTGCGATCGGCGACCACCTTGGTGCGCCGCGATTCGTCGGGACGGACCTGGCTCGGTTTGCTGCGTGCCAACCGGGGCGGCATCGGCGGTCTCTATGTCTTGGCGGAATTCGATCCCGAAACGGGTGAGTTGTTAAGTCAGCAGGTGCTTCGCGATCGCGTGGGCGATCCTCTGGACCGCATCGTGCTCGCGGGCATGATCGGGGCGCCCGAGTCGAATCGCCTTCTGCTGGACGAAAGGACCTCGGGCCCGCCGGCGGCGACTCCGTCGGGCAACGTGCTACTCGACACCAGCATCACGGCTCGCGGTGATCTCGGTATTGCTCTGGATGTGGATCGTCCGCACGTTCAGCCGCAGCAGCTCATCGGCTTTCATGCGCGGCTCACCTATGCGGGCGATGCGCCGATCGCCGGTGCGCACCTCAACATTTATCTGCCTTGGTCTTCCGGCGTGCGCGACGTGACCTGCACGGGCACCGAAGGCTGCACGACCGATACGACCTCCGGCAACGTGCGGGCAACGGTCGACCTTAGCTCCGGCGCGGTCGTCGACGTGACAGGCCAAGTTCTCGCGCTCAATACCGGCTACGAGGAAACATCGGCGCTGACCGCTGTCGCGTTCGGTCCCGTCAGCCTTAGCGAGAGCGACACGGTCAACAATCTCGCCCGACAGATCGTCTCGCAAGTCCTGTTCGCCGACGGTTTCGACGGCAACTGAGGTTGCACGAGCGCACTGCCGCTCATCGTCCGGCCGAAAAAAGCCCGCATCGAAGCGGGCTCTTTCACGACTAGAGTAGTTCGGGTTCGGCGTCAGGCATGCTCGCCTGCCAGCTTATATCCCTTGAGTCGGGCCGCAAACTCGGCCAGCGTACGAATCCCGGTCGCCTCGGCCTCATGGCACCACTGCTTGAGACTTTCCAGCAGCGCCTCGGCATTGCGGCCGTTGCGCTCGGTCAGCGTGGCAAGCCGTGCGCGGAATTCGCAGACCGTGCGCAGCGTGGGACGTTTCTCGACGAACGCGGTCAGGCGCTCGCGTGAGCCTTCATCAAGCCAGCGGCCGCCATTGGCGAGCCCCTTGCGCAGCTTGCGCGGCAGCGCCTTGATGCTGGCGCCGGTCTTGGCGGCTTCCTCGCGCAGCGTCGGTGCGATAACACCGCGGAAGTAGTCGCTCATCACGTGGAAGCGGTGGGCAAGTACGGCCTTCGCAGTTTCCGCATCCGGCAGATGCACGTTCGGTCGCAAGTCGAGGGTCGGCGCCACGCGCAACACCTTGGCCAGGCCCACCGTCTCGAACACGCGGATCAGCGCCCAGCCGATGTCGAACTCGAACTTGCGCAGCGCGAAGCGCGCCGAGCTCGGGAATGCGTGGTGGTTGTTGTGCAGCTCTTCGCCGCCGATGATCAGGCCCCACGGCGAGAGATTGGTCGAGGTGTCGGCCGACTCGAAATTGCGATAGCCCCACCAGTGGCCGACGCCGTTGACGACGCCCGCGGCCCAGAACGGAATCCAGACCATCTGCAGCGCCCAGATGGCGACGCCGACGAAGCCGAACAGCGCGAAGCTGATCAGGATCAGCAGCGTCGGGCCCATTTCCGGATAGCGCGCGTAGACATTGCGCTCGATCCAGTCGTTCGGCGTGCCGACGCCGTACTTGTCCGTGTCGGCCTTTTCCTGCGCCGCGACCTTGTACAGCGCGACGCCTTCCCACAGCACCTTGTTGATGCCGTAGACCTGCGGGCTGTGCGGATCCTCGTCGGTCTCGCACTTTGCATGGTGCTTGCGATGCACCGCGACCCACTGCTTGGTCACCATCGCGGTCGACAGCCAGCACCAGAAGCGGAACACGTGGGCGATCACCGGGTGGAAATCGACGCCGCGATGCGCCTGGCTGCGATGCAGATACAGGGTTACGGAGAGGATCGTCAGCTGGGTCACTACGATGAAGTAGACGATCCAGGTGCCCCAGGAAGCCTGGGTAAGACCGCGCGCAGCAAAGGCGAGCAGGGTATCTAGCATAGGTAAACCGCGGGAGCGAGAGGGGCGAAGCGTGACTATACGCCACGTGTAATGGGGCTTCCATGGCACTCCGTCAAGCTTTGCAACATTGATCGCTGCGTGCGCCGCTTGCCGCCGATGGCACGGACCCGGAACAATGCCCCGTTGTGACAACCCCCGCAGCCTTCGTGCTCGCCATGGACAACGTCAGCCGCGTTCTCGCCGGCCGCCGCGTCGTGCGCGAGGTGAGCCTCAGCTTGGGCCGCGGCGAGGTCCTGGGCCTGCTCGGCGTCAACGGCGCCGGCAAGTCGACGACGCTGCGCATGATCGCCGGTGTGCTGGCGCCGAGCGTGGGCATGGTCAGGATCGCTGGCGAGGATCTTTATGAACGGCCCGAGCTGGCACGCCGGGGCATCGGCTACCTGCCGGAAGTCGCGCCGCTGCACACCGAGCTGACGGTCGACGAATTCCTCGTGTTCTGCGCGCGGCTGCGCGGACTGGCCGGCGGAGCGCGTGCGGCGGCCACCCGCGCGATCGAACGCTGCGAGCTGGGCGACGTGCGCCGGCGCCTGATCGGTGCCTTGTCCAAGGGTTTCCGCCAGCGCGTCGGCCTGGCCCAGGCGATCCTCCACGATCCGGAACTGATCGTGCTCGACGAACCGGCCTCCGGCCTCGATCCGGTGCAGGCATTGCGGCTGCGCGAGCTCGTGCGCGGACTCGGCGCCGACCACGCGGTCGTGCTGTCGACGCACGTGCTGCCGGACGTGCTCGCCTGCTGCGACCGCGTCGCGATCCTGCACGAGGGCGCATTGCGCCACGAGGGCGCGCTGGCCGCGTTCGGACAGGATGGCGCCTTGCGTGTCCGCGTAACGCGCGCGCTCGCCGCGAACGATTGGCTCGGCCTGACGATGGTCGCCGCGGCCGATCCGATCGATGCGGCCGACGCGCGCCGCTGGCGGCTGCGTTTGCGCGACGGGGTTTCGACCGGTGCGCTGGCGGCAGCAATCGTCGAACGCTCGTGGGGCCTCGAGGAATTGCGCGCGGAGAATTCCGCGCTTGAAGAGATCTTCATGACCATCGCGGCGGGCGCACTGCCGGCGGTGGCCGCTTGAGCGTCGCCGCGCTGATCGCACGCCACGAGTGGCGGCGCCTCGCCGTGCAGCCGTTCGCGTGGGGACTTGCCGCCGTTGCGGTTGCGCTGATGGCCTGGCAGTTCCTGCTCGCGTTGCAGGCATTCCTGCAGCTCGCGCCGAAACTCGGCGGGCTCAAGGATGCGCCCGGCCTCACCGACCTGCTGGCGATCCCGCTGCTGCGCAGCTTCTCGAACCTGCTGATGCTGCTGGTGCCGCTGATCACGATGCGCACGATCGCCGGCGAACGCCGCACGCAATCGCTGCCGCTGCTGCTCGCGGCCGGCGTCGGCAATCTGCGCATCACGCTGGGCAAATATTTCGGCGCACTCGGCTTCGTTCTGGTGATCCTGCTGCTGGTGCTGGCGATGCCGCTCGCGCTCGAATTCGGCACCACGCTCGATCTCGGCCGCATCGCCGCCGCAACGATCGGGCTCGTGCTGTTCGCTGGTGCGCTCACCGCGATCGGCGTGCTCTGTTCGGCCTGGACGCCGCAGCCGGCTCTCGCCGCGGCGGCGGCGTTCGCGATCACCAGCCTGCTCGCGATCATCGACGCCGGCGCGCGCGTGCAGGGCATCGACAACGCGGGCATCAACTATCTCGCGTTGCCGACGCATATCGAGCCATTTTTTCGCGGGCTCGTCGCCAGCGTCGACATCGTCTATTTCCTGCTGATCATCGTCATCGCGCTCGCGCTGACCGCGCGCCGCCTCGATCGCCTGCGCAGCGTAGCCGACTGATGCGCGAGCGATTCGCTTCCGTCGTGTATGCCGTGCTGGTCGCGATGGCCGCGTTCGCGATCGCATTCCTCAGCACGCGCTTCGGCTTCGAGCGCGATCTCAGCCAGGCCGGCAGCGCCAGCCTGAGTCAGGCCTCGCTGGCGATGCTGCGCTCGCTCGACGCGCCGGTCGAGATCGTCAGCTATGCGAGCGTGCAGGGCGGCCTGCGCGCCGTCATCGCCGATTTCGTCGATCGCTACCGCCGCGCCAAACCCGACCTGCGCCTGCGCTTCGTCGATCCCGAAGCCGATCCGAACGCGATGCGCGCGGCCGGCATCAGCGTCGATGGCGAGCTCGAGATCCGTTACAAGGAACGCAGCGAGCGCCTCAAGGTGCTCAGCGAAACCGAGTTTTCCAATGTGCTGTTGCGCCTGTCGCGCACGCGCGAGCGCATCGTCGCGTTCCTCGAAGGCGAAGGCGAGCGCCAGCCGCTGGGCAAGGCCAACGCAGATCTCGGACAGTTCGTCGCGGTGCTCGCCGATCGCGGCCTGCGCGCGGTGCCGTTGCCTCTCGCGCACACCGGCAACGTGCCGGAGAACACAGACCTCGTCGTCATCGCCAATCCGCGCGTCGAGCTGACGCCGGCAATGACGGCCGAGCTCATCGACTATGTCGACCGCGGCGGCAATCTTCTGTGGCTCACCGAACCGGACGAAAAAGCCGGCCTCGACGCGCTGGCCAAGGCGCTGTCGATCCGCGTTCTGGCCGGCACCGTCGTTGACGCCAGCGGCTCGGCGTTCGGGCTAGACGATCCGAGCTTCGTCGCGCTGAACAAGTATCCCGCGCACGCGATCACGCGCGGCTTCCTGCTGACTACTCTGCTGCCGCAACCGGCGGCACTCGCCCAGCTTACCGACGCGCAGTGGGACATCAAGCCGATACTGCAGAGCTCGGACAAATCCTGGAACGAGACCGGGCATCTGCCGAAAGCAGGCGAAGCCTCCGAAAAGATCCGCCAGGACGCCGACGCCGGCGAGATTCCGGGTCCGCTCGATCTCGCCTTCGCGCTGTCGCGCCTGTCGCCGCGGCCGGACCGGCGCGAGCAGCGCATCGTCGTCGTCGGCGACGGCGATTTCCTTTCCAACAGCTTCCTCGGCAACGGCGGCAACCGCGAGTTTGGCCAGCGCGTCTTCGACTGGCTGCTCGGCGACGATGACCAGATCACCGTGCCGGACCGGTCCGCTCCGGACCGCGCGCTCGAGCTGTCGCAGGCGCAGCTCGGCGTCCTGAGCATCGTATTCCTGGTCGCGCTACCCTTGCTGCTGGCAGCCACCGGCACCTTGATCTGGTGGCGCCGCAGGCGGCGCTGACAATGCGAAGGCGCACACGCACCAATCTGTTCCTGCTGGTGATGGTCGCGCTGCTGGGCCTGGCGGTGTTCGCCGAGCTGCGTCGCGAGCACGCGCTCCAGCGCGATCCACTGACGACGATGGATCCCGACGCGATCCGTTCACTGGCCATCACGTGTCCTTCGTGCACTTCGCGCCGCTTCGAGAAAGTCGACGGACACTGGATGATGCGCGAGCCTCAGGCGCAGGCGGCGGACGACAAGGCCGTAGCCCGGCTCGCTTCGATCCTGCGCGCGCCGGTGCGTTATCGCCGGCCCGCCAGCGAGCTGGACGCCTCGAAGCTCGGCCTCGATCCGCCGATGGCGACCCTCGAAGTCGACGGCACGATGTTGAAGTTCGGCACGACCGACGCCATCCGTAATGATCGCTACGTCAAAGTCGGCGACACGATTGCGCTGGTACCGGAGCGGTTCAGCGCGCTGCTGTTCGCGACGCCCGAGAGCGAGCTTGCGAACCAGTAGGAGTGCTCGCGAGCGCCCCCTTCCGGCTGCCGCCACCTTCCCCCGCTTCGCAGGGGAAGGATTCGGATCCGGAGTAGACACCGCAGTTGGATTCCTTCCTCCGCACAGCGCGGGAAGGATTCGGATCTGGAGTAGACATCGCAGTTGGATTCCTTCCTCCGCACAGCGGGGGAAGGTGGCGGCAGCCGGAAGGGGGCACGCTCTGCGCTACCTGCCTTTACGTCCGCAAGACTCGGCAAGCCGGACGAAATCATGACCGAACATGCCTGAGCTTCCCGAAGTCGAAACCACCCGCCGCGGTCTGGCGCCGCATCTGGTCGGCCGAACGGTCACCGCGCTCGATATCCGCCAGCCGCGACTGCGCTGGCCGATTCCTGCCGCGTTGCGGAAAAACCTGCCGGGCCAGCGCATCGACGCGATCGAGCGCCGCGCGAAATATCTGCTCGTGCACACCGAAGCCGGCAGCGCATTGCTGCATCTGGGCATGTCGGGCTCGCTGCGCGTGCTGCCGGCGGCGACACCATTCGGCGCGCATGATCATGTCGACTGGCGACTCGACTCGGGCCGCGTGCTGCGCTTCACCGATCCGCGCCGCTTCGGCAGCCAGCTGTGGCAGCCGGTCGGCAAGGTGCATCCGCTGCTCGCGGGTCTTGGTCCGGAACCACTGAGCGACGATTTCGACGGCGATCGTTTATGGGAGCGGTCGCGTGGGCGATCCGCTGCGGTGAAGACGTTCCTGATGGATCAGGCGATCGTCGTCGGCGTCGGCAATATCTATGCGTCCGAGGCCTTGTTCGGCGCCGGCATTCATCCGAAACGAGCGGCCGGTTCGGTTTCGCGCGAGCGGTATGCGCGGCTGGCCGGGGAAGTGAAGCGGGTGCTGACGTATGCGATCACGCGCGGCGGTACGACGCTGCGCGATTTTCTCGATCCGGACGGCGTGCCCGGCTATTTCGAGCAGGAGTTGTTCGTGTATGGGCGGGATGGGAAGCCGTGCAAGGTGTGTGGCACGCCGATTCGGGTCGTGACGTTGGGGCAGCGGTCGACGTTTTATTGTCCGCATTGCCAGCGCTGACCATCCCCTCGTTGGGGCTCAGTCGTCCGACCCACCCAAAGGCAGCGTCGACTGCATCAGCTCGATGCGCCCTTCCCCCGACATGATCTTCTTGAACTCCGCACGACTCACGGACACATACCGATCGTTGCCGCCGATCTCCACCTGCGGCCCCGCCTTCACCACACGACCTTGCGCATTCACACGCAGGACCATCGTCGCCTTCTTGCCGGTATGACAGATCGTCTTGATCTCGACGAGATTGTCGGCCCAGGCCAGCAGATACTTGCTGCCTTCGAACGGCTCGCCGCGGAAGTCGGTGCGCAGGCCGTAGGCGAGCACCGGAATACCGAGCGCGTCGACGACATCGGTGAGTTGCCAGACCTGCGCGCGGGTCAGGAATTGCGCTTCGTCGACGAGCACGCAACCGAGCGCGCCGTGCGCGGCGATGTCCTCGCGCGCGATCGCGAGCAGGTCGTCGCCGTGATCGAAGCGGCGGCCCATCGCCTTGAGGCCGATGCGCGAGGCGACCACGCCTTCGCCGCCGCGGTGATCGAGCGCCGGCGTCAGGATCAGCGTGCGCATGCCGCGCTCGTGATAGTTGTAGGCGCTCTGCAGCAGCGTCGTCGTCTTTCCCGCGTTCATTGCAGAGTAGTAGAAGTAGAGTTTGGCCATGGGGGAGCCGGGAATGGGGAATAGGGAATAGGGAATCGGACAAGCGAGGCGGAGCCGCCGACCCTACAATCATGCCATTCCCGATTCCCGATTCCCGATTCCCAGCCCCAATGCTCAACCCCCAACAACGTGCCGCCGTCGAATACTGCGACGGCCCGCTGCTCGTGCTGGCCGGCGCGGGCTCGGGCAAGACGCGCGTGATCATCGAGAAGATGGCGTATCTGATCCGGCAGAGGAATCTGTCCGCGGCGAAGATCGCGGCGATCACGTTCACCAACAAGGCCGCACGCGAGATGCGCGAGCGCGTCGCCAAGCGCGTGTCCGCGGCGTCCGCGCAAGGGCTCACCGTGTGCACGTTCCATGCGCTCGGGCTCAAGTTTCTGCAGATGGAACATGCGCGCGCGGGCCTGCGCCGCAATTTTTCCATCTTCGACAGCGACGACAGCCAGACGATCCTCAAGGACCTGCTGCCGAAAGGCATCAAGAACGACCGCCTGTTCGCGCTGCAGTCGCTGGTGTCGCGCGCGAAGAACGAAGGCTTGTCCCCGGACGAGGCCGCCGCGCGCGCGACCTGCGGGCGCGAGCACGAGGCCGCGGAGCTTTACGCCGACTACCAGCAGCGGCTCGCCGCGTTCAACGCGGTCGATTTCGACGATCTGATCCGCCTGCCCGTCGCCGTGCTCGATACGCACGAGGAAGTGCGCACGGCGTGGCGCGAGCGCATCCGTCATCTACTGGTCGACGAATGCCAGGACACCAACGGCGCGCAGTACCGGCTGCTGAAGCTCCTGGCCGGCGAACGCGGCGGCTTCACCGCGGTCGGCGACGACGACCAGTCGATCTATACCTGGCGCGGCGCGAACCCCGAGAACCTCGCCGAACTGTCGCGCGACTATCCGCAGCTCAAGGTCATCAAGCTCGAACAGAACTACCGCTGCGCGCGGCGCATCCTGCGTGCGGCGAACGCGCTGATCGCGAACAACGCGCACGTGTTCGACAAGAAACTCTGGAGCGAGCAGCCCGACGGCCCGCCGTTGCGCATCGTCGAGTGCCGCGACGACGAGCACGAGGCCGAATGCGCTGCGGCAGCGATCGCGCATCTCGCCAACAAGCACAAGGCGCAGTGGCACGAGTTCGCCGTTCTCTATCGCGGCAATCATCAGTCGCGGCCATTGGAAAAGGCGCTGCGGCTCGCGCGCGTTCCGTACCACGTGACCGGCGGCACCGCGTTCCTCGATCGCGCCGAGGTCAAGGACCTGATCGCGTACTTGCGGCTGATCAACAATCCGGACGACGACGCGGCATTCCTGCGCGTGGTCAACACGCCGCGCCGCGACATCGGCGCGACCACGCTGGAGAAACTCGGTGGCCTCGCGGGCGAGCGCCACGTCTCACTGCTGCGCGCGGCGCAGAGCGACGCGGTGCTGGCGCAGTTGGCTCCGCGCGCAGCGACGTCGCTTGGCGGATTCGCCGGACTGATGCACGAATTTTCGGGCCGCGCGCAACGCATGTCGGCGGCCGACCTCGTCGACGAGTTGAGCCGCCGCATCGGTTACGCGGAACACGTCGGCGCGCAGGTCAAGGAACCGGCGTTGCGCGAACGCCGCCTGCAGAATCTCGACGAGCTGTCCGAATGGCTGCGCGCGATGCAGAAGGAAGGCGCGGCCGGCGATCTGGCGGCGCAGCTCGCCTTGCTAAGCTACGGCGACCGCGACGATCCCGGCAACGCGGTGCGCCTGATGACGCTGCACTCGGCCAAGGGTCTGGAATTCCGTTTCGTCACGATCGTCGGCATGGAGGAAGGCTCACTGCCGCACGAGGGCAGCCTCGCCGAGGGACGCGTCGAAGAGGAGCGCCGCCTGATGTATGTCGGCATCACGCGCGCCAAGGAGCAGGTCGCGCTGATGTACGCGAAGCGCACGCGCCGCTACGGCGAGATCATCGCCAACGAGCCCAGCCGCTTCCTCAAGGAGCTGCCGGCGGACGACCTGCATTGGTCGGGCCGCGATGCGGAGCTCGACGCGGCGCATCGCGAGGAACTGGCGTCGTCGCATATCGCTCGGCTCGCGAGCCTGCTCGCCGATTGAGTGTCACCGGTGCGAAGTACACTCGCCGGCCATTTTCGAACGGAGTCGACTCATGCGGACCGTGCTGCTTTCGATCGCGATGTGCTCTGTTCTCGCGGCGTGCGCGGATGCGCCGCGCAAGACCGCGCACATCGAGCCGGCGGCTGCGCCTGTCGCGCCGGCGCCGGTCCCGGCCGGGCCATCGCCGAACGATAATCTCAACGCCGTCGCCTGGACGCAGACTGCGATCGAGCACGACCTGATTTACCGCGAGGTTTTCCGCAATGCCGGCGAGAAGCTCGGCGCGGCGCTGAAGGACCGGTGGTGGGATGCACTGGCCACGAACGAGCGCAAGCGCGCGGACGTGTCGAAACTGAAGCCCGCGGTGATCGTCGACATCGACGAGACCGTGCTCGACAACTCGCCGTACCAGGCGCGTCTCGTACGTCAGGGCAAGGATTTCGACGAGTTCAGCTGGTCCGAATGGTGCCGCGAGAAGGCGGCGAAACCGTTGCCGGGCGCGCTCGAGTTCGCACAAGCGGCCGCCCAGCGCGGAGTGACCGTCTTCTATCTTTCCAATCGCGCGCAGGACCTGAATGAGGCGACGCTGGAAAACCTGCGCACCGCAGGATTTCCGCTCGCAGGCGGAGAGACGGTATTTCTCGGCCTCGGCACCGTCGTCGAGAATTGCGAGCAGAACGGCACGGAGAAGGGCTGCCGGCGCGAGCTCGTCGGCCGCAAATACCGCGTGCTGATGCAGTTCGGCGACCAGCTCGGCGACTTCATCGACGTCGATGCCAATACGCCGGAAGGCCGCCGTGCCGCCGTCGACCCGTACGGCCAATGGATCGGCCAGCGCTGGTTCGTGTTGCCGAATCCGACCTACGGGTCGTGGGAACCTGCGCTGTTCAACAACGACTGGCGCCAGGCGCCCGAAATGCGCCGGAAGGCCAAGCTGGAGGCCTTGCGGGTGCGGTAGCGCACTTGGATATATTATAAATCATACAGTTATGCTGTATATCATCAGGTATTGCCTTAGTAAGTCCTCCTAAGTATCATCACGCCATAACGTTTGTGACGAGAACTACAGCGCCCCGTTTCGCAAGAACCACACCCAGAGAACGACGTACAAGTTCCCCCTCCGGCTGCTGCCGGATTGAACTCAGAGGGTCCGCCTTCTGAGTTTCTTTTTTTTGGGCGGCCGGCGAAATCCTCTGCGTTTGCGTCGCTGAACGAGGCTGGCCGCTGTCTTCACCCCCTGCTAGAGTGCGCCCCCTTTCCGTCACTCGTTCAGGGGTCGTCGCCATGTCCACCCGTCTTGTCCGCGCCGCGCTTGCGGTGCTGCTGGTCGCCTTCGTGGGCGGTTGCGGAAACAAGGATGCGGCCAATCCGGTCGCCGTCGCGAATTCGCCCGACGCGACCATCCGCAAATCGGCCGATCTGCTCAAGCAGGGCGATATCGCCGGGCTGATGCAGAACGCGCTGCCGCCGGCCGAGTTCGCCAAGATGAAGGCGGACTGGGGCAAGGATGCGGACGACCAGCCGGTCACCGACGAGGATCGTCAGAAGTTCCAGGAGACGATGACCAAGCTGACCGCGCCGGATGCCGACAAGACGCTCTACGCCGAGCTCGAGCCGCAACTCAAGCAGTTCGATGCGCAGTACCAGCAGCAGCTGCCGATGTATGTCGCCATGGGCAGCGGCTGGCTGCAGGGCATGGTGCAGCAGAACAAGGATCTCTCCGAGACCGACAAGCAGCAGGCCATCGCGGCGATCAACGCGTTCGCGGCCTGGGTGCAGAAGACGCGTTTCACCGAATCCGAATCGATCAAGAAGGTGCTCGCGATCGCGACCAAGTCCGCGCGCGACATCAACCTGAAGACGCTCGACGAAGCCCGCGCGCTCAATTTCGACCAGTCGATGCAGAAGGCACGTGTCGCCCTGCTCGGCGTCAAGGACGCGCTGGCCGTGTATGGCTTTTCGGTCGACCAGACGCTGGACTCGGTCAAGCCCGAAGTGGTCACGAACGATGGCAAGACCGCTACGGTGAAGGTCGCCTACGTGCTGCTCGGCACACCCCTGACGGCCAACGCCGAGATGGTCAACATCGACGGCCGCTGGTACGGCAAGCAGACGATCGAGAAGCTCAAGGAACAGCAGCAGCAGGACGCCGCGCCGAAGACCGACGTGACCGCCCCGCCGCCGGCGCCGCCGACCGACGCGCCGCCGACACCGGCGAGCGACTGAACGGACGCGCCAGCCCGCCCGCCGGCGCGAGCGGGGGCGGGTAAACTCGACGCATGAACGATATGCAAGCGGTGCCGCGCGAAACCGCCAGCGCGCGGACTCCTGCGTGGATCGACGTGCTCGGTGCGCTGCTGCGGCCGTGGATCCGCATACGCCGCGAACCCGCCGACGCCGCACGCCTTTTGCCCGACGATCCCCGGCCCACGCTCTATGTGGTCGAGCGCTACGGCCTGTCGGATACGCTGATTCTCGAGCAGGCGTGCAAGGAAGCCGGGCTGCCGTCGCCGTATGCGGCGGCCGAGAAGCTGCCGATCAAGCGGCGCAGCGCGGTGATCTCGCTGTCGCGGCGACGCCGGGTGTTCGGCCGCCGCCCGCATCCGACGCGCTCGGAAGCGCTGAGCCGTCTCGCCGACGTGCTGCGGGCCGATCCCGACGCCGACGTGCGCCTGGTGCCGGTTTCGATCTTCGTCGGCCGCGCGCCCGAGCGGCAATCCGGTTGGTTCAGCGTGCTGTTCTCCGAAAACTGGGTCGTGGTTGGCCGCTTCCGCCGTCTGCTCGCGATCCTGCTCAACGGCCGCGACACTCTCGTGCAGTTCGCAGCGCCGGTGTCGATGCGCGAGGCGATCCTCGACCAGGCCGAGCTCGCGCCCGAACGCGGCGTGCGCAAGCTGCAGCGCATCCTGCGCGTGCATTTCAACCGCATCCGCGCGACGGTCATCGGGCCCGATCTTTCGCACCGGCGCACCGTTGTCGATGGCTTGCTCAACACCGAACCGGTGCGCGCCGCGATCGAAGCGGTGGCGAGCAAGGAAAACATCAGTCCGGAAAAAGCGCGCGCGCGTGCGCGCAGCTACGCGATGGAGATCGCCGCCGACTATTCGCATCCGGTGGTGCGCTCGATCTCGTTCATGCTGAAGGCGTTCTGGAACAAGCTCTACGACGGCGTCGACGTGCACCACTTCGACACGCTGCGCTCGGTCGCGCCCGGGCACGAAGTCATCTACGTGCCCTGCCATCGCAGCCACGTCGATTACCTGCTGCTTTCCTACCAGCTGCTGACCAACGGCATCGTCATTCCGCACATCGGCGCCGGCGTCAATCTCAATCTGCCGGTGATCGGCCCGATCCTGCGCCGCGGCAGCGCGTTCTTCCTGCGCCGCACGTTCAAGGGCGACCCGCTCTACTCGACGGTGTTCCGCGAATACATCAGCCAGCTGTTCGCGCGCGGCGTCTCGCTCGAATACTTCATCGAAGGCGGGCGCTCGCGCACCGGACGCCTGATGGCGCCGCGCGGCGGCATGCTGTCGATGACGCTGCGCAGCTTCCTGCGCGAGTCGCGCCGGCCGGTCGTGTTCCAGCCGGTCTACATCGGCTACGAGAAGATCATGGAGGGCAACGCCTATATCGGCGAGCTGTCCGGCAAGCCGAAGGAGAAGGAATCGCTGCTCGGTTTCTTCCGCGCGTTCGGCGCCTTGCGCCAGCATTACGGCCGCGTCGCGGTGAACTTCGGCGAGCCGATCTTCCTCAAGCCGCTGCTCGACGGCGTCGCACCGGATTGGCAGGCGGCGACGGTCACACCGGAAGCGAAGCCCGAATGGTTGAACCGCGCCGTCGACGAGCTGGCGACGCGCATCCTTCAGCACGTCAACCGCGCCGCGCACGTCAATCCGATCAACCTGCTCGCGGTTTCGCTGCTGTCTACGCCGAAGCACGCGATGGCCGAATCCGATCTCGTCGCGCAGCTCGATCTGTGCAAGGCGCTGCTGTCGGACCTGCCCTATTCCGAGCGCGTCACCATGACCACGATGACGCCAGCGGAGATCATCGCGTACGGCGGGAAGATGGAATGGATCCGGCGCACCGCGCATCCGCTCGGCGACGTGCTCGGCGTCGACGAGAAGCCCGGCGTGCTGCTCAGCTATTTCCGCAACAATGTCACGCATCTGTTCGCCACGGCCGCGTGGGTTGCGTGCTGCTTCCTCAACAACCGTCGCCTGGCGCGTGCCTCGATCCTGCGGCTGGGGCGGTTGATCTATCCGTTCATCCAGGCAGAGCTGTTCCTGCCGTGGACCGAAGAGGAATTCGTACAGCGCATCCAGGCGACGATCTCGTTCTTCATCGCGCGCGGCGTGCTCGAAGCCGACTCCGACGGGCGCGTGATCGCGCGCGGACCCGGCCAGAGCGACGCGGCGTTCCGCCTGCGCTCGCTCGCGCACAACGTGCTGCCGGCGATCGAGCGCTACTACATCGCCCTTGCGCTGCTGGTGAAGAACGGCCGCCACACGCTGTCGGCCGGCGAGCTCGAAAACCTGTGCTGGCTGACCGCACAGCGGCTTTCGCTGCTGCACGAGCTCAACGCGCCGGAATTTTTCGACCGCAGCCTGTTCCGCGGCTTCATCCACAAGCTGCGCGAACGACGCGTGGTGTGGGCCGACGAGAACGGCAAGCTCGATTTCGATCGCGGGCTCGAGGAAGTTACGCGGGATGCGCGCGTGATTCTGAGTCGCGAGATTCGGCACGGGATTTTGAAGTTGACGCCGGAGAAGCAGGCGGCGTTGACGCAGGCTGTGCAGGAAGAAGACAAGCCGGGCTGAGGCCCTCAGTTCCCCGCAACCGCCCTCCTCGTCACTCATAACTCTCTGTTCGTCATCACTCCCTCACCTCGTCGTCCCGGCGAAAGCCGGGATCCAGTGCCTGTGCCTTGCGAAAGAAAAAGGCACTGGGTCCCGGCTTTCGCCGGGATGACGAGGGTGTGGTTAACGAGGGTGGCGGTGGCTAACGGGAGTGGCGACTACGCATCAAGATCCGGAATCAGCTTGTTCTCGAGATACGAAATCATGTCCTTGAGCCTGAGCTTGCGCTTCTTCAGCCGCGTCAGATGCAACTCATCGCACCCGGCGTCGAGCACCAGCCGCGCGATGGCCGCATCGAGGTCGCGGTGCTCGATCTTGAGCTCGGTCAGTTTGCGGGCGATGGCGGCCGGATCTTCGGGGAACATGCAGGGCCTCGGCGACGACCTGCCCAGTGTAGCGCCGCGCGGTCAGGTCGGGATGCCGACCGCCAGCGTCGCGTTCGCCCAATCGAGCGCCGCGACGATGTCGGCGACGGATCCGACCACCGCATCGCAGTCGATCGCGGCGATCGGCTGGTCTTCCGTGTAACCGTACGGAACCAGCACGACCGGCATGCCGGCTGCGCGTGCGGCCCTCGCGTCGTTCGACGAATCGCCGATCATCAGGCATTGGGCCGGCGCCAGGCCGAGACGATGTGCGGCGTGGAGCAGCGGTGCCGGATCGGGCTTGCGTTGCGGCAGTGCGTCGCCGCCGAGCACGAACACGAGATATTCATCGAGGCCGACCTGCGCCAGCAGATCGTCGGAAAACCGCTGCAGCTTGTTGGTCACGCAGCACATCGAAAGTCCAAGCCGCCGTGCGTGCTGCAGACCCTCGCGCACGCCGGGATACACCTGCGCGGTGCGGCCGTTGTGCGCGAGGTACTCGCGGAAGAAAACATCGCGCGCGCGATCGTGCAGGTCGAGCGCCGCATTGCCGTCGCGCTCGCCGGTCAGCACGCGATGCAGCAGCGTATCGACGCCGCGACCGATGTAGCTGCGCACGGTCGCGTGTTCGAGCAGCGGCCGCTCGAGCGTGCGCAGCGTTGCATCCACCGCCGCCGAAATGTCCGGCGCGGTGTCGACCAGCGTGCCGTCGAGATCGAACAGGAGCGCGCGCACGCCGCGCAGGAACTGCATGCGCTCCTCAGGCAGCCTTGGCGTACTGGCGTGCAAGACGCTCCAGCGTGACCGGCCGGATCGCGGCGGCGCGACCGGCGCTGCCGAATGCCTCGAAGCGCGCCTTGCACACTTCGCGCGCAGCCGCGACCGAGGCCTTGAAGAACTTGCGTGGATCGAACTCCGCGGGATCCTTCGCCAGCGTGCGCCGGATCGCGCCGGTCATCGCCAGGCGGATATCGGTATCGATGTTGACCTTGCGCACGCCGTGCCGGATGCCTTCGACGATCGCTTCGACCGGCACGCCGTAGGTTTCGGCGATGTTGCCGCCGTGCTCGCGGATCACCGCGAGCCATTCCTGCGGCACCGACGAGGAGCCGTGCATGACCAGGTGCGTGTCCGGAATGCGGGCATGGATCTGCTTGATGCGTTCGATGTCGAGGATATCGCCGGTCGGCGGCCGGGTGAACTTGTACGCGCCGTGCGAGGTGCCGATCGCGACGGCGAGTGCGTCGACGCCGGTCTTCGCCACGAAGTCCGCGGCTTCCTCAGGATCCGTCAGCAGCTGCGAATGATCGAGCACGCCCTCGGCGCCGGAGCCATCCTCCTCGCCTGCGCTGCCGGTTTCGAGCGAGCCGAGACAGCCGAGCTCGCCTTCGACCGATACGCCGACCGCGTGCGCCATGTCGACGACCTTGCGCGTGATCGCGACGTTGTACTCGTAGCTCGCCGGCGTCTTCATGTCCTCCTTCAGCGAGCCGTCCATCATCACGCTGGTGAAACCGGAACGGATCGAGGCCTGGCACACGGCCGCGCTCGCACCGTGATCCTGGTGCAGGCAGACCGGAATCTGCGGGTACTGCTCGACCGCCGCGAGCACGAGATGGCGCAGGAACGCCTCACCCGCGTAGCTGCGCGCGCCGGCCGACGCCTGCAGGATCACCGGGCTGTCGACTTCCTCGGCGGCCTGCATGATCGCGTGGATCTGTTCCATGTTGTTGACGTTGAATGCGGGCAGGCCGTAGGCGTGTTCCGCGGCGTGGTCGAGGAGTTGCTTCAGTGATATCAGCGCCATCGGGATGTGCTCTTGGGGTGTGGGAATGCAGAAGCTGAACCACGAAGGACACGAAGAACACGAAGAAAGCTGTTGGATCGGATCTTCTTTCTTCGTGTTCTTCGTGGTTCAGGCCACCGCCGTACTGCAGCGTCGCACGACATCGGCGACGCGCTCCGGCGTGAATCCGAAGAACTCGAAGAGCGGTCCACCCGGCGCCGACTCACCGAAGCGGTCGATGCCGATGACGCAGCCTTCGCCGCGGACGTATTTCCACCAGAGCGCCGTCGCGCCGGCTTCCAGCGCGATCTTCGGCACGCCGCCCGGCAGCACCGATTCGCGATACGCGTCCGACTGACGATCGAACGTCGCCGTCGACGGCATCGACACGACGCACACGCCGATGCCTTCGGCGGCGAGCGCTTTCTGCACCGCAAGCGCGAGGCCGACTTCCGAGCCCGTCGCGATCACGATGCGATGGAGGGCGCCATCGGGTTCGGCGACGATGTAGCCGCCGCGTTCGATCGCCGTGATCTGCTCATCGGTGCGCAGCACGAACGGAAGATTCTGCCGCGACAGGATCAGCGCGGTCGGGCCATTCTCGCGCTCGAGCGCGAGCTTCCAGGCGACCGCGGTCTCGACCGTGTCGCATGGACGCCAGACATCGAGATTCGGAATCAGGCGCAGGCTCGATACGTGCTCGACGGATTGATGCGTCGGGCCGTCCTCGCCGAGACCGATCGAATCATGCGTGAAGACGTGGATCACGCGCAGATTCATCAGCGCTGCCATGCGGATCGCGTTGCGGCTGTAGTCGCTGAAGGTCAGGAACGTGCCGCCGAACGGAATGAAACCGCCGTGCAGTGCGATGCCGTTCATGATCGCGGCCATGCCGAACTCGCGCACGCCGTAGCTGATGTAGCGCCCGGCCTCGGCGCCCTGCAATGTGACCGCGTTCTTCCATACGGTCAGGTTCGAATGTGTGAGATCGGCCGAGCCACCGATCAGTTCCGGAATCGCCGGCGCGAATGCCTCGATCGCGTACTGGCTCGCCTTGCGCGTCGCGACCGATTCGGCCTTTGCGTTCGCGGTGTCGATCAGATCGGCCGCGCGCGTGGCGAAATCACCGGGCAGCTCGCCGGCAAGGCGGCGCACGAACTCGGCGCCCTCGTCCGGATAGGCCCCGCAGTAACGATCGAAACGAAAATCCCATTCGGATTGCAATTCCGCGCCGGCTTCGCGCGCATCCCACTCGCGATAGAGATCGGCGGGAATCTCGAACGGCGCATGCGGCCAGTCAAGCGCCTTGCGTGTTGCGACGAGCTCGTCGGCGCCAAGCGGTTCTCCGTGTGCTTTCGCGGTGCCTGCGCGTGTCGGCGCGCCCTTGCCGATCGAAGTCTTGCAGCAGATCAGCGTCGGCCGGCCGGTCTCGGCCTTCGCCGCATCGATCGCTTCGTCGACCGCGTCGACGTCGTGGCCGTCGACGCGTTCGATCACGTGCCAGCCATAGGCACGGAAACGCGCGGGGGTGTCGTCGGTGAACCAGCCGTGCACGACGCCGTCGATCGAGATGCCGTTGTCATCGTAGAACGCGATCAGCTTGCCGAGCTTCCAGGTGCCGGCAAGCGCGCAGGCCTCGTGCGAGATGCCTTCCATCAGGCAGCCGTCGCCAAGGAAGACGTAGGTGTAGTGATCGACGATGTCGTGGCCGGGCCGGTTGAATTCGGCCGCGAGCAGGCGCTCGGACAGCGCCATGCCGACTGCGTTGCTGATGCCCTGGCCGAGCGGACCCGTCGTCGTCTCGATGCCGGGCGTGACGCCGACTTCGGGATGGCCGGGCGTCTTCGAATGCAGCTGGCGGAAGCGCTGCAGCTCGGTGATCGGAAGATCGTAGCCGGTCAGATGCAGCAGCGCATACTGCAGCATCGAGCCGTGTCCGTTCGAGATCACGAAACGGTCGCGATCGGACCACGCCGGATCGGCCGGGTTATGACGCAAGTGTCGCGTCCACAACGCGACTGCGATCTCGGCCATGCCCATCGGCATGCCGGGATGTCCCGACTTTGCCTTCTCGACCGCATCGGCGGCGAGAAATCGGATCGAATGGGCCAGCCGCGCGGTTCTCGCGCGCGGATCGGCCGCCGGCTGGGAAATCGGACGCACTGCGTTCATGCCACGCGCTCCAGATGGGTCTGGCGTGCCTCGGCCTTCTGCTTGCGCTCGAGAATGCGCCAGACGAATGGTGTGAAGATGATCTCGATGGCGAGCTCCATCTTGCCGCCGGGTACGACGATCGTGTTCGCGCGCGACATGAAAGAGTCGTGCAGCATCGACAAGAGGTAACGGAAGTCGATGCCCTTCGGATCGCGGAAACGGATCACGACGAAGCTCTCGTCCGCGCTCGGAATCGCGCGCGCGATGAACGGATTGGACGTGTCCACGGTCGGCACGCGCTGCAGGTTCACGTGCGTGCGCGAGAACTGCGGACAGATGTAGTGCACGTAGTCGTGCATGCGCCGCAGCACGGTGTCCATCACCGCTTCGGTCGAATAGCCGCGTATCGAACGGTCGCGATGCAGCTTCTGGATCCATTCGAGATTGATGACCGGCACCACGCCGATCAGCAGGTCCGGATGGCGCGCGACGTCGACGCCGTCGTGAACGACCGCACCGTGCAGGCCTTCGTAATAGAGAAGATCGGACGGCGGCACGTCTTCCCATGCCGTGAACGTACCGGGCTCCTGCTTGTACGGCGCGGCCTCGGCGGCGTCGTGCAGGTATCTGCGGCGCTTGCCGCTGCCGGTCTCGCCGTAATCGCCGAAGAGTTGCTCGAGCTCGGCGAACAGGTTCGCCTCATGGCCGAAATGGCTGAAATGCGAATGTCCGTCCTTGTCCGCCGCGGCCACGGCCTCGCGCATCGACTTGCGGTCGTGGCGATGGAAGCTGTCGCCCTCGATGATCGCGGCGTCGACGTGCTCGCGCCGGAACATGTTGCAGAACGTACGCGTGACCGACGTCGTGCCGGCCCCCGACGAGCCGGTTATTGCGATGATGGGATGCAGTTCGGACATGGCGTTTCTCTCTCTCAAGATTAAGAAAAAAGGCTCCTGCCTTTTCCCTGCTCGCACGGTCGCAGCAGAGCTGCGCCACGTGCTCCGCGGATCAATCACTCGCGTGATCGATCCGCGAGCGATCCATCCATGGATCGCTTCAGCAGATGTCTTTCGACACCTGCTGAGTCATGCCGTAGTTCGAAACAGTCCGCGTTGCGCGAACAGCGGTTGCTCGCTGTCGCGCATGTCGCCTTCATGGTGGTAGCGCTCGATGCGCTCGACTTCTGCGCTCGAGCCGAACACGAAACCGATCTTCTGGTGCAGCCCGTCGGGCTGCACGTCGAGCATGCGTTTGTAGCCCGTGCTCGCACGGCCGCCGGCCTGCTCGATCAGCAGCGAGATCGGATTGCATTCGTAGGTCAGGCGCAGACGTCCGTTGGCGCTGGGGCTCTTGTTGTCCCGCGGATACATGAACACGCCGCCGCGCATCAGGATGCGATGCGTCTCGGCGACCAGCGAGGCGATCCAGCGCATGTTGAAATCCTTGCCGCGCGCGCCGCTCGATCCTTTCAGGCATTCATCGACGTAGCGCTGCACCGGGTATTCCCAGAAACGGCTGTTCGACGCGTTGATCGCGAACTCGTGCGTCTCGTCCGGAATGCGCAGGCCGCGGTGTGAAAGAATGAACTCGCCGAGCAGCGGATCGAGCGTGAACGCGTGCACGCCCGCACCGGTCGTCAGCACGAGCATTGTCGACGGCCCGTAGATCGCGTAACCCGCGGCGACTTGCTGCGCACCCGGCTGCAGAAAATCCTCGTCGTCCGGATCGATGCCGGCTTTCGGCGCGCGCAGGATCGAAAAGATCGAACCCACCGACACGTTGACGTCGATGTTCGACGAGCCGTCGAGGGGATCGAACAGCAGCAGATACTTGCCGCGCTCGTAAGCCGGCGGCAGGCGATACGGTTCCTCGAGCTCTTCCGAGGCCATGCCGGCGACGTAGCCGCGGTTCTCGTTGAGGCGGATGAAGATGTCGTTGGCGATCAGGTCGAGCTTCTTCTGGCGCTCGCCGTGCACGTTGCTCGCCTCGGCATTGCCGAGCAGGTCGGCGAGCGAGCCGTGCGCGACCGCGCGCGAGATCGCCTTGCACGCGGTCGCGACCGAATGCAGCACGCCGTTGAGATCGCCGCGCGCTTCCGGATGGTTGCGCCGCGCTTCGATCAGGAATTCGGTGAACGTGGTCTTGTCGGTCAGCAGCATGCGGTGGCCCTCCCCAAAGGCTCGGTTGCGACTGCGTGCGCGTGCCACTCGCGCAACCGGGCGAGATCGACGATGGGCGCTCCGGGCACGCCGGGCGGAAGCGGATTTCCCGGATCGCCGAGATGCGGCAGCGAAACCAGCGCAGGCGGCAGCGATTCGGCCAGCGAATACCAGGTCGGCGTCACGATGACGGCGAGGCCGGCTGCCTGTGCGCTGCGGATGCCGTTCGCCGAATCCTCGAAGGCGAGGCAGGCGTCGGCGTCGAGCCTGAGCTGGCGCAGGACTTCGAGATAGACGTCCGGCTCGGGCTTCAGCCGCTTGATCTCGGTGCCGGAAACGACCGCAGCGAAGCGATCGCGCCAGAAGCGGCCGAACGCCGGATACAGCAAGGCGTCGACATTCGCCGCGGTCGTTGTCGTCGCGATCGCGAGCAGGATGCCGGCAGCATCCGCTTCCGCAAACAAGCGCGCGATGCCGGGCCGCAGCGGCAGCGGCTGTTCGCGCAGCGAGGCGTCGTAGCGAATCGTCTTGCGCACGTGCAGTTCCGCGAGCAGCTCGTCGAGGTCTTCGTGCTGCGCCATATCCGCATCCTCGCGTTCTGCGTAGGCGCGCATGCGCTGGCGGCCGCCGGCGACGCGCAGCAGCTGGCGATACGTCTCGCGATTCCACCACCAGCCGAGCCCGGCCGCGGTGAATGTCGCGTTGAATGCGCGGCGATGGAATTCCTCGGTGTCGGCGAGCGTGCCGTCGACGTCGAAGATCAATGCGCGCAATTCGGCGTTCATGACGCGGCCTTCGTGTCGGCAACGGC
>Ga0193717_1000214_pt1 | contig 46144 bp, 36 predicted proteins | sample U2c2metaG_FD_145900 | JGI IMG/M metagenome (GOLD analysis project Ga0193717, IMG submission 145900) | Soil microbial communities from a riparian zone of the East river system, Colorado, United States - U2c2 | ecosystem: Environmental > Terrestrial > Soil > Riparian zone | place: USA: East River... | reverse complement strand
ACCTCCGCCCCCGACCAGCACACCGACCCCGACGCCCACCCCGACCCCAACTCCCACGCCCACCCCGACACCGACACCGACCCCCACGCCCACCCCGTCCGCAACGCCGACACCCTCGCCAACACCAAGCAGCACGCCAACCCCAACACCGACACCATCGCCAACCCCGTCAGCGACCCCGAGCAGCGCACCAATCCCCACGCCAACGCCAATCCCCACGCCGGTGGCCGTCCCAACGAGTGGTTGACGGCACCGTCCAGGGTCGCCACGCTACGGATCATGGTCCGGCTCTCCGCAGCGGTAGGCACTCTGGCGGCCCTGCTGTTGACGGCCAACTGTTCGACCGACCGGTCTGCCCCAGAGCCGTCGCCCAGCACACCGCCCGAGCCGTCGAGCTCCACAGCACCTCAGCCGACAACCACCCCTCCGGCCGTACCAGTCGTCGGGTCGATCACGCCGACCGGCAAACCGATCCAGACTGTGTTGCCGTCGCCCTCCGCCAGCATCGGGGCGGCCTGCCTGACCAGAGCCGAGCGCCTCGGCATCCTGACGTTCCGGGCGCAGCACGGCGCGCCGCGGCCGCGGCGCTGCGCAGTCACGGTGCTCGCCGGGTGGTCGTGATCGGCGTCGGAGGCGGTGCCGTCTCGACCCTGGCGGGCGCGACCTTCGCCAAGCCGGCGTTCGACGGCGTCGTCGGCATCTCGTCCGCCGACAGCCACTTCGGCCTGGACGCGCGGACCGCCGTCAAACGGCTCCCCACCCTGCCCCTGCTGCTGATCGCCTCTGCCGACGACCACACCTACGACGGCGAGACGCAGAACCTCTACCGCCTGGCCGCATCCCAGAGCAAGCAGTTGATGATCGTGCCGGGCGACCGGTACGGCGAGATCATGTTCGAGCACAGCACCGCGGACCCAGCCAACCCCTACGCAGTCCGCGACGTCGTCAACGCCTTCGTCACCCGCTACGCCGGCCCATCCAACCGCTGACCCGGCTTGCGTCCACACTGACAGACATGGGTGGGCCGGTGGAGGTCTCGAGAGACGAGGCGCGACGGGTAGCGCTGAATGCGCAGGGGTTTGGCCTCGCGCGGCCTGGAGCCGGCTCGAAGCCGCGGGATGTTCGGCAGATCCTGAAGAACCTCGGGGCGGTGCAGATCGATGCTGTCAACGTGCTGGCGAGGGCGCATCAAGTTGCGCTCTACTCCCGGCTCGGCCCTTATCCCGTTGGATTGCTGGACGACCACGTCTACCGGCGCCGGACGGCCTTCGAGTACTGGGGACATGCCGCGTCGATTCTGCCGATCGAGTTGCATCCGGCGATGCGGTGGCGGATGGCGGAGTACGGGGAAAACAAGCACTGGCAGGCCTACAAGGTGCGGATGGAGGAAGAGCGCCCGGGTTATCTGGCCGCAGTCGAGCGCGAGGTGACCGAGCACGGACCGCTGACATTCGGTGAGCTGACCGATCCGGCGCGGCGGGACAAGACGCAGACGAAGTACGCCGCCTCGTCGGTGCTGTGGGAGCGCTGGTCCGACGGAAAGTCAACCCTGGAAGGGCTGTTCAACGCCGGCGTGCTCGCGGTGGCGGGCCGGCGGGGCTTCGAGCGGCTGTACGACCTCACCGAGCGCGTGATCCCGCCAGACATCCTGTCGTTGCCGACTCCCGAGCCGGCCGACGCCCAACGCTCTCTCGTACTCCGTGCCGCAGGTGCGCTCGGGGTTGCGACCGCGAAGGATCTGGCCGACTACTTCCGGATGCCCGCGGCCGCGACCCGAGCACGCCTGCGGGAGCTCGTCGACGGCGGCAACCTGCTGCCGGCCCGCGTGGAGGGTTGGACCGACTCCTGTTTCCTGGTCCCAGGCGCGAAGAGTTCTGCCGTCGATGCTCGTGCGCTGCTGTCGCCGTTCGATTCCCTCTTATGGGAAAGGAGTCGCAACGAGCGGCTGTTCGGATTCACCCACAGCTTCGAGCTCTACGTGAAGCCGGAGAAACGGCAGTACGGGTACTACGTCCTGCCGTTCCTGCTCGGCGAATCCCTGGTAGGCCGCGTGGATCTCAAGGCGGACCGGGAACGCAACACCCTGCTGGTCCTCGGCGCCTACTCCGAACGCCCGAGTCGAACGATCCCGGCTGAACTCGCCACCGAGCTGAAAGACCTGGCCCGCTGGCTGGAACTCGGCACCATCGACGTCACCGACCGCGGCGACCTCGCTCCGGCCCTCCGCAAAGCCGTCTAGATCATAGGTGGTGGATGAGGATGGTAAGGGGGTCTGCGGTGGGGGTCGGGAGGGAGTGGAGGACATCGACGTGGGGGTCGGATTCGTGGCCTTCGAATTCGACGAGGGTGGGAGCGGCGTCCAGTACTGCGGCGACGAGGGCCTCGTTGATCCGAGTGCCGTCCGGGGTGTCGGGGGCAACGGTCTCGATGATGGCGAAGGTCCGGTTGTCCCAGACGTCGGGGTAGACCAGACCGATCCCGGTGATGTTGCCCTCGGCATCGAGGCTGACCAGGCTCCGGTCCAGGTTCAGATCCGGGAGCTGGGTCTCGATCAGGGCATGGCGGGTGGTCGGCCAGTCGTAGGCAGGCAACCAGGATGCGTGCACCCAAACGAAGTACGACGTCCACGCGTCAAGGAAGTCGTCGAGGGCAACTTTCGACGCCGCGACCACCCGTGGATCCAGGCGCCTGGCCACCCAGTCCCGTGTCTCGGCGGCCTTCGGGTCCACCTGGGGTTGCGGACACCTCATCAGTACTTCGAACCCGAGTGCCTCCGCGAACCCCAGTCGCTCGGGCCTCGACGCCATCGCCCGAGCCACCAAAGGCTCGGGAACCAGCCGCCTCAGTTCCCCGAAGATCGCCCGGCCGACCCCGTGACGCCGTACCGGCTCGTCGACCTCGATCTCCACGAACGCACAGTCCCGATGCACGGGCACGCTCCGGGCGCTCCCCTTGCCGACCACCACCCCGTCCTCGACAGCCTCGACCGTCCGGGCTTCCACCACGCGTAGTTCGACCATCGACCATGAGTACCAACTCCCCAGCCGCGTTGACCAGGTACGTTCGGGCAACTGGAGTCAGTGGGCACCGCATTTCTGGGCGACATGGAGGGCGCACAGGAGCATGGGGAGCGATCGGTGGAGCTCGCGCTCCCAGTACGGCCAGTCGTGGATGCCAGGGCCGTAGAAGTCTGTGGTGAGTTTGACTCCGGCCTGGCGGAGGCGGGTGGCCGTTACGTGGTTCATGTCGTTCAGGAACGCCTCGAGGTCATCCGTCGTACCCGGTGGGTCGAAGGGACCGGCGGTGCCGTTGCCGCTGGACAGGAAGACGGGCGTGTTCCGGAGCCGCTTGGCGAGGTAGTACGGGTCGTGCGCTGTCCAGATTCGGCGCTGCGCGATCGGGTCTCCCCAGAGCGCGAGCGGATCCTCGCCGTACTCGGGCAGGAGCGACATCAGTCCTTCCGGGAAGTCGGCGTACAGGGGGTGGACGACGCCGCTGTAGCTGGCGACCGCGCGGAACATGCCCGGGTTGCGGGCCGCGTAGCTGAGTGCGCCGAATCCACCCATCGACAAGCCTGCGATCACGCGTCGTTGTCCAGCGCCGTAGGTGTGTTCGAGCAGTCCGCGGATCTCGCGCAGGTGGAACGTCTCCCACGCCGGAGCCCCGCCATCGCCGTGGTTCCACCAGTCGCTGTACCAGCCGACCGGGCCCGCCTCGGGCATCACGACGAGCACGTTGCGTAATTTGGCAAGTTCCTCGACGTCGGTCGACCGCGTCCAACTGTCGTAGGTGTCGCAGCAGCCGTGCAGGAGATAGAGCACCGGCCAGCGGTCGCTCTTGCGCCGATGGTCCCAACCGTCTGGAGTCAGCAGCCGTACCTTGCCTTCGCGGCCAATGGCGGGGGAATCGATGGTCAGGTCCACCAGCCGAGGACCGACCTGCTCTTCAGCCACAACCCGCGCACCACGGCCGCGGGACGCCTGTCCTTCCTGTCCGGCAGTGGCGCTGGCCGGTGCAAACCACGCAACCGTGAGCAGCATCACCAGCAGCAAGATCGAGTGACCGCGGAGTCGAATCATGACCGTTCCTCCCCACAAGCAGGCGCAGGAGGCCGGGGAGACCCGGCCCCTCGACAGCGCCGGTACAAAAATCACCCTAGGCGCGCGCACCGCACCGACGACGAGGGCTCGCGGCCCGCGCGGCATGATGGGCTGGTGAGCACTGAACTGACGCCTGAGCTGGCCACCACGATCGAGGAAGCCTTCTCCCGGCGGGACCGGGAGAACATGCAGCCGACGATCGACTTCTTCGAGGACCTGCTGACCAGGCACCCCGGCAACCCGTACGTGCTGTACGAGGTCGGTGGCTCCTACGACACCGCCGGCCAGGAGGAGAAGGCGCTCGAGTACTACGAGCAGGCGCTTCCCGGGCTGACCGGAGACATCAGGCGAAAGTGCCTCCTCCAGTACGGCAGCACGCTCCGCAACCTGGACCGGTTCGACGAGTCCCTCGAGGTCTTCAAGAAGGCGTGCGAGGAGTTCCCGGAATCAGACTCCCTCCGCGTCTTCAAGGCCCTCACCCTGCACGCCGCCGGCCGCCACGACAAGGCCCTCGCCACCCTCCTCCTGGTGATCAGCGACCGCGTCGAAACCCCCGACCTCAAACGCTACGAAGCATCCCTCCGAGCCAACGCCCACCACCTCGCCTCGCTCTAGTTGTCGCGTCAGCAGGCGCAGGCGACGCCGAGTGGAGCTACTAGAGGGTCGGTGACCTGGCGGGTGGTGCCGGTCAGGGTCTCGACGGGGAGGCCTTCGCGGGTCCAGTACTCGTAGCCGCCGATCATTTCCTTGACGGGATAGCCGAGCTTGGCGAACTCCAGGGCCGCTTTGGTGCCGCCGTTGCAGCCAGGACCCCAGCAATACGTCACCACAGCAGACCCAGCCGGTACTACGGACGCCGCGCGGGCCGCGATCTCGCGGGTGGGGAGGTGGATCGCGCCGGGCAGATGACCCTGGTCCCAGCTCTCCTGGCTCCGGCTGTCGACGAGCACCCAGCCGGAGACGCCTGCGCCGATGTCCGCGGCCACGTCGGACGGGTCCGTCTCGAAGGTCAACCGGGCGGCGAAATGGGCGATCGCAGCGTCAGCGGCGGCGGGCGAGATCTGCAGGACCGAGGACATCATCGAACTCCTTCACGAAGTGGAGTCCCAAGCCTCGTCGAGCGGGCCGACTCCGCGAAAGTGGCAGAAATGCCCTAGTAGTACAAGATTCTGCCATTCGGCAGAACTCAGGCGTCGCCCGAGCGCAGATGCAGGATGGCGGCCCGGGCTCGCGCCGTCTTGATCGCCTGCGTCAGCGTCGCGACGTCGTACGCGCCGTAGTGCCGCTGGCCGTTGATGAAGAAGGTCGGTGTCCCGGAGACGCCGCTGAGGTCGGCCGTCTCCACATCCTGAGCGACCCGCGCCGCGGCGACGTGCCGCTTGATGTCCTCATGGAAGCGCTGCTGATCGAGACCGAGTTGGTCGGCATAGCGGAGCAGGTCGGCCGCCTGCAGCTTGTCCTGGTTGGCGAGCAACAGGTCGTGCATCTCCCAGAATGCATTCTGCTCACCGGCCGCCTCGGCCGCTTCCGCCGCGATCTGGGCCCGAGGATGCACGTCGGACAACGGCAGGTGCCGCCACACGAACCGAAGATCGTCATCGCGCAGGATGTCGCGGACCACGGGTTCGGCCATCCCGCAGTACGGGCACTCGAAATCGCCGTACTCGACCAGCGTCACGGACGCTGATTCCGGACCGCGGATGTGATCCCGCTCAGGATCGACCGGCTCGACCAGATCCACCAGCTGATCCGCCTCGCCGAGCAGCGCGACAGCCTTCTTCGGTGGCGACAGCAGGGCGGTCGCGCGGAAGACGAGCCAGGTCAGCAGCGAGGCGGCGACCACTGACGACAGCAGTCCGAGCTTCGCCTCCGCCAGCTCCGGACCGTCGAAAGCCAAGGTTGCTATCAGCAACGAAACCGTGAAGCCGATGCCGGCGATCGTGCCGCTGCCGGCGACTCCGGCCCAGCCCACCAGTGGGCGGAACCGGCCGCGAGAGGACCGGGCCAGCAACCACGATGTGGCCATCACCGCGACAGGCTTGCCGACCACGTAGCCGACGAGGATGCCGAGGGTGATCGGCGAGGTGTACGCCTCGGCGAGGAAGTCCAGGTTGATCGTGATGCCGGCATTGGCGAGGCCGAAGAGCGGGACGATGAGGTAGCTGGTCCACGGGTGGTAGAAGTGCTGCAGGCGGTCGTTCGGCGAGAGCGTCGAGGTCAGACCGACAGTCGCGGTCCGGGCCAGCTCAGGGGTCGGCTGCTCGCGGAACAGCCGGAAGAGTCCGGATGCCTGTTCCAGCTCGTCCCGCCCGGGCGTGTACGCCGGGGCGGTCAGACCGATCGCGAGCCCGGCGACGACCGGATCGACGCCGCTCTCCAGCAGCGCGGCCCAGGTAACGATGCCGAGGGCAACATAGATGGGCGGTTTGCGGAACCCGAGCACAGAGACGGCGACCAGTACTGCGAAGGCCGCGACGCCGATCATCAACGGCATCCACGAGAGGTCGTCGCTGTAGACGACCGCGATCACCAGCAGGGCAATCAGGTCGTCGACCACGAACACCGTCAGCAGGAAGACCCGAACCCGGTCCGGTACGCCGCGGCCGACGAGCGCGAGCAGGCCGAGCGCCAGTGCGGTGTCGGTGGACATCGCCACACCCCAGCCGTGCGCGCCTTCGCCCCCGAGGTTGAACGCGAGGAAGATCAGCACCGGCAACACCATCCCGGCGACACCGGCAACCAGCGGCAGCACGAACCTGCTCCGGTCCCGCAGATCCCCGAGATCGAACTCGCGCCGCGCCTCCAACCCGACCACCAGGAAGAACAGCGTCATCAGGCCGCTGTTGATCCACTCCATCAGGTCCATGCTCAGCTCGCCGGATCCGAGCCGCAGCGAGAGATCCATGTGCCAGAAGCTCTCGTACGAGTCGGGCGCGACGTTGGCCCAGACGAGCGCCACCACGATCGCCGCGGCCAGCACCCCCGAACTCCCCGCCTCGGTCCGCAGGAAAGCTCGCATCGGCGCCGCGAACTCCCGGGTCCACGCCGTCCGCTGACTCAGCCGCGCCCCGAAGTCGGCCACCTCAATCAGCCCGTACTGCGGAAGCCGGGTCCGCCGCGAACGATTCGATATAGCTGAGGGCGGAGTCCAGAGCATTCATCAGCGGCCCGGGATCTCTCTTGGTGCTGGTGAGCAACAGTCCTCCTTGCAAAGCGGCAAGCAGACTCACTGCGAGTTTTTCGGGGTCCGCCTGGGGCCGGAGTTCTCCTCGGTCGTACATCGCGCGGAGAGCGTCCCGCAGTACGAGCTCCCAACGGTCGAACCCGGCGACCAGTTCGCGCCGGGTCTCGTCATCGGAGTCGGCCAACTCGCCGGCCAAGGAACCCAGCCGGCAACCACCGGTGCAGCCGTTCGCGACCTGCCGCTGGACGTTGAGCTCAGCCCAGCGCCGCATACCCGCGAAACTGTCGAGCCGATCCACGTCCAGCTGCTGCTGCGCGGCGATCACGACGTCAGCCTGCCACTCCACGACCGCCTGAATCAGGCTTCTCTTGTCACGGAAGTAGTGGGTCATCTGCGAGCCGCTGACACCGGCCGCCTTCCGTACGTCCTCAATACTCGTCCCGACCGGGCCGTGCTCGAAGACAAGATCAGCCGCGGCCCCCACAATCCGCTCTCGCGTCGCCCGCCCCTTCTTCGTCAGCCCAGCCGTCATTTGGTCAGCATAACCCTCAAACTGGGATAAACAACCCAAAACACAACGCCCTACGCGCCAGGGCGGAAACGCAGGCGCTGGCTACGGGGGCCGGCGGGCTGCAGCGCTCAGCCCCTGGGCGCGACCACGTGGCGGGGCGCAGGTGTGTGCGACAGATGCAGGAGCACGGGCGGATGCGGGCGCGCAGGTACGGGTGGGCGGCTTGTGCGAGTGGTCGGTTGGTGTGGGGGTTGGGGGCTGGCTGGGGGGATTGGGGGTGGGGGCGGGACTAGGCTCGGGTTTATGACAGATGGTGCTTATGTGGCGCGGATCGTCGATGTTCCGGACCTTGGGATCCGGCTTGAGCCGGGTGAGGGGGCTGTTACGCCGGTGGAGCCGACTCAGGTGAACATGCTGGGGCTTGCTGTGGCGTTGGCGCTTGGGGCTGCTGGTTATCGGCATCACCCTGAGCCGCGCGATCCCGAACTGCAGACGCTCGACACGCTCCTGGCCGGCGAGGCTGTGATGCCTTGGCTTTCGGCGGAGGATGCCAACGACGCGCAGGTGTACATCGTTTGCGAGCCCTCGACGACCGGCCTTCCCCAGTGCGAGGTGCAGTACCGATGAACACTCGCCCGCCGCTGCCCCCGTTCACCGAAGAGACCGCGATCCAGAAGGTCCGCGCTGCCGAGAACGCCTGGAACAACCGCAATCCCGAGGCCGTCTCGCTCGCTTACACCCCCGACACCCGCTGGCGGAACCGCGACGTCTTCGTCACCGGCCGGGACGAGGTGGTCGCGTTCCTCGCCCAGAAATGGGAGCGCGAACTCGACTACCGGCTGATCAAGGAGCTGTGGACCTTCGGCGGCAACCGGATCGCCGTCCGGTTCGTCTACGAGTGCCACAACGCCGACGGCCAGTGGTTCCGCTCGCACGGCAACGAGAACTGGGAGTTCGACGAGAACGGGCTGATGCGGATCCGCCGGGCGAGCATCAACGACCAGGCGATCGCCGAGTCCGACCGGCTCTTCCACTGGGACGCCCCCGGACCCCGGCCCGACGACCACCCCGGCCTCACCGACCTGGGCCTCTGAGCCCGGCACGGACCGTGGTCTGAGGAGGCAACCGAGGCCTGAACCACGGCGAAAGGTTGCTAAGTAGGCCCGGGCTACCAACTTCGGGCCCACAGGCTGCATGATGAGCGCAGAGGACCACTCCAGCCACGGGGTGCCTTGGTGATAACTCATGTCTGGAGCCCCGATGGCGGAGTTCGAATTTGCTGTGCCAACCTCGGCCGACACCTTCGCGCGGCTTGCCGTCGAACTGCATGACGCACCGGGGGTCGAGGAGACAGTCGATGCCGTGGTCCAGTTCGCCCTGCAGGCGCTGAACTGCACCTATGCCGGCGTCGCTCTCCACAGCCGCGGTTCCCGTGCCAACATCGTGGCCGTCACCGACCCGATCGTCGCCGATATCTTCGAGCGCCAGATCAGTACTGCGAACGGCCCACTGGTGGTCGCCCTGCGGGACCGGACCACGATCCTGATCCGCGACACCAAAGTGGACGACCGCTGGCCCGAGTGGGCCGCGAAGGTGGCCGAGCTCGGGGTCCGGAGTGTGCTGGACGTGCCGCTCGCCATCGGGAACGGCGCGGGCCCGTCAGTCGGCGTACTGGGTCTCTACAGCCCTGACGCGGATGCGTTCGGGCAGGACGACGAGGCGATCGCGCACATCCTGGCCCGGCACGCCTCGATCGCCGTGGCCTCGGCACGGCATGAGGAGACGATGGCGCAGGCGGTCGACGCCCGCAAGCTGGTCGGCCAGGCGATGGGCATCCTGATGGAGCGATTCGACGTCGACGGCGACCGCGCCTTCGCCATTCTGAAGCGCTATTCGCAGGACACCAACACCAAACTTCGCGACGTCGCCCAGCGACTTGTCGACACCCGCAAGCTGCCGCACTGAGCAGTCCACCGCTGTCATCTTGATCTTTGTCTCGTTTGGGTGAATAAAAAGAGCGGAACTGGGTACAGCAGGCCAACCGATCTCAACGCCGGGATGAGTGCGGCCAGTACTGCGGGCTGGGTCTCGTCCCGGCGTTTCCAAAGCGTCAGCTGCCCAGAACGAAAGTCTGGATGGCGATCACCGCGGCGCCTCGGGCCCATTCGGTGAAGTCGGGCGCCAGCAGCACGATGGGCGGATCCGGTACGGCGGGGTGGCGGTCGACATGGAGTCCGTCGAGCACTTCTCCATGGGCGACCTCCGCCAGGCGAACGCCTTCGCCGCCGATGATGACGCGCTCCGGCATGGTGAAGTTCGCCGCCGCTGCGATCAGTCGGCCGAGCGCATAACCGGCAGTGCCGATGACCTGGCGGGCAGCTGGATCTCCTGCGGCAGCCAGCTCGAGTGCTTCCTCGTAGCTCACGGACCGGCCGAGCGCGGCACTCACCTGGGTGACCACGGCCTCGGTGGTCAGCAAGGCGCTGGCGCAACCATGGTGTCCACGGTCGCAGCGGGGTCCGTCGGGGACCAGCGGATGGTGGCCGATCAGCCCCAGGCTGGCATCTTCGGAATCGACCGTCTGGTCGTGGACCACGAGCCCGTACCCGATGCCGGCCCCGATGGTGACCAGGCAGAACCGCCCGACCCCGCGGCCCGCCCCGAACCAGTGCGTCGACTCGGTCAGTGCGGTGATGTCGTTCGCGACCACCACCGGCACCTTGGTCAGGTCGGTGACCAACTCGCCGAGCGGCACATCGGTCCAGCCCAGGAACGAGCCCCAGCGCACCTCGGTCTTGTCGACGACCCCGCCACCGAGGGTGACGCCGATCCCGGTGATGCCGCCGCTGTCAGGGACCTCGGCCGCGAGTGATCGAGCCAACTCCGCGACCGTTGCGGCCACGGTCTCCGGCGTGTGGTCCGTGAGTTGCCGTTCTCCGGTCGCGATCACCTCGGCCCGCAGCGTCGTCAGGACGCCGACCGCGTCGTCGCCGGTGAGCTTGATCCCGACGAAGTGGTGGGCGGTCGCGACGATGTCGAGCGGCTGCGAAGGTCGTCCGACCCGCGGATCGGAGGGCCCGGCGGAAACCTCGACCAGCAGGCCCGACTCGAGCATCGGCTTCGTCAGGCGGGTCAGGCTGCCTGCGGACAGCCGCACCCGGCGGGCAAGCTCGGCCCGGGACAACGGCCCGTCGAGCAGGATCTCCAGGGCGAGCTGGTGCGACGGTCCGGACAAGGGCTCCCAGGCACCCGTCACCTAAGCCCCTCTCCTCAGCCGCTCCGCAGCGCAAGGATACGCAACGGCCGCGGCTCCTGCCGTATTTGTGCCGCTTGGGGTGAGCGGGTGGTAACGGTGGGTCTACTGAGACGCCGGTGAAACGGTGGTGCAAGACGATCGGCCAACTCTGTGGTGGGGCACAGAAAGACCGGGGAAATTCATCCATGCGGACGAGGCGGCTAAGACCACGGCACGGCTACTCGTACTACCAAGGTCGTACGGGCGGGGGCGGGAACATCGGGCTGCGGTCCGATGTGGCTGATCGTTGCCGGAAACAACAATGACGGACATGAATCTGGTCCAGAGCCCGGCCCGCCACTGCCTGGGACTCGCCGAGGCAGTGATCGATCTCAGTGCCATTCGGGACAACGTCAGAACCATTCAGCAGCGGCTCGCGCCGGGGACCGAAGTACTGGCCGTGGTCAAGGCCGATGCCTTCGGCCACGGTGCCGTCCAGGTCGCGCGGGCTGCCATCGAGGCAGGCGCGACCTGGCTGGGAGTGGCCCGGGCGGACGAGGCACTGCGGCTCCGAGCGGCCGGGCTGACCGTACCGATCCTGACCTGGCTGTACGACGCGACGGACCTGATGTGGCTCTCCGACGTCGACGTCAGCGTGTCCACCGTGGCCGAACTCCATCAGGTGATCTCGGCGCCGACCGTGCGCAACGTGCACCTCAAGCTCGACACGGGATTGCACCGCGGCGGCAGTTCACCGGACCAGTGGATCGAGCTCACCAGGGCAGCCGCGCACTACGAGGCTCTCGGTGCAATCAGGGTCCGAGGCATCTGGTCCCACCTGTCGCACGGCGACGACGTCGACGCGACCCACAGCCGTCGGCAGCTCCAACTGCTCCGGACCGGCATCACCTTGGCGAAAAGGGCCGGCCTCGACTCGCAGGTCGTGCACCTGGCGAACTCGGCCGGCGCACTCACCCTCGACGCCCCCGACTGCAACCTGGTCCGGATCGGCGCGGCCCTGTTCGGCATCGACGAGGTCGGCGCCGGGCTGCGGCCGCCGATGCGGCTGGTCTCCAAGGTCGTCCAGGTACGCCGGATCCGCCGCGGCGAGGGCGTCTCGTACGGCCATGACCACGTGGCTCCGCGCGACACCACCGTCGCCTTGATCCCCCTCGGTTACGCCGACGGGATCCCCCGGGTCACCGCCGGCCGGGCGAGCGTGCTGATCCGCGGTCGGCGGACGCCGGTGATCGGCCGGATCGCGATGGACCAGTTCGTCGTGGACGCGGGCGACGCACCGGTGGAAGCCGGGATTCCGGTGACGCTCTTCGGCGACGGCTCGCAAGGCGAACCCACCGCGGCCGAGTGGGCCGACTGGGCCGGAACCATCCAGCACGAGATCTACTGCGGCCTCGGGTCCCGGGTGCCGCGTCGCTACCAGGAGGGACAGCGGTGAAGGTTGCTGTGATCAGCGGCGGTGCCAGCCCGGAACACGACGTGTCCCTGGCCAGTGGACAAGGCATCGCCGAGGTCGTCGCGACACTCGGCCATACCGTCGTACCGCTGAAAATCGATGCCCAGGGCAACTGGGCGGATGGCCCGCACGAGGCGATCGGGATGCTGCAGGACTGCGATGTGGTCGTCCCCGCACTGCACGGCGAAGGCGGAGAGGACGGTGTCCTGCAGGGATTCCTCCGCCAGTTGAAGATCCCGTACGTCGGCAGCGGTGTGGCGGCGAGTGCCGTCGGTCTGGACAAGCACCTCACCAAGACGATCCTCCGCGCGCACGGCATCCTGGTCAGCCCGGGAATCGCCTTGCGCGGTGCGGATCTCGGAGATGCCGAAACCGCGATGCAGCAACTGAAGGCGGCCGGGATCGAGTTCCCGGTGTTCGTCAAACCTGGCTCCGGTGGTTCCAGTTTCGGCGTCACCAGGGCGACGGATCTCCCGACCCTCACCAAGGCGATCGCCGACGCGGCCGCACTGGACCGCCAGGTCCTGGTCGAGCAGGAGATCCGCGGTCGCGAGGTCGACCTGGCGGTGATGGAGTTCCCGGACGGACGGATCGAGGCCGCTCCTGCCCTGGAGGTCCACGCGGATCCGGCCGAACCGTTCTTCACCGCGGCTGCCAAGTACACGAGCTCAGCCACCCGCTTCGTAGTACCGGCGCCGTTGGAGCCGGCATTGGCCGCCTCGCTCCGGCGTACGGCGCTCGAGGTGTTCGTGACGCTCGGGTGTGCCGGCCTGGCGCGGGTGGACTTCTTCGTCCCGGCTGACGGACCGCCGGTGGTCAACGAGATCAACACCTTCCCTGGATTCACCCAGGCATCGCAGTTCCCGCAGATGTGGGCCGCGGCCGGGTTGTCCTATTCCGACGTGATTCAGAACCTCCTGGAGACCGCATATGCCCGTGCTCATGAGTGACGACCGGATCACTGAGATCCCGGCGATCGAAGTCGGTGATCCGCTGGTAGATCTCTACAGCCACGGGATCTCGGCCGAGGGTCGTCAGTTGGTCCGCGAGGGCGTGGCGGATCGACTGGCCGTGGCGGACAGCTTCCTGCCGACCGGCGTTCGGCTGCACGTGGTGGAAGGGCTTCGGCCGTTGCGGCTCCAATTGGAGATCTACAACGGCTACCGGGCTGAGCTGCAACGACTCAACCCGGGCATTTCCGATGCAGAGGTGCACGTCCTGGCCAGCCGGTTCGTGTCACCGGTCGAGGTCGCACCGCACGTCGCGGGTGCCGCGGTGGACCTGACCCTGGTCGGCGAACACGGACCGTTCGACCTCGGCACCCCGATCGACACGACTCCCGAACAGAGCAACGGCGCCTGCTTCTTCGACGCCACCAACATCTCTCGCGAAGCCCGGACGAACCGCGCCCTCCTCGCCGACGTCCTGACAGCGGCCGGCCTGGTGAATTACCCGACCGAGTGGTGGCACTGGTCCTACGGCGACCGCTACTGGGCCTTCATGGAACACCGCGATCACGCCCTCTACGGCCCCACCGAAGCGCCCGTGCCGGCGGAACGATTCTGACGCCTCAAACCGGCACTGGATTCCGCAAGGGAGATGTGTACTAATTGTCAGGGCGTCGGAACTCTGTGGTGATAGAAGCGGGCTATCACGTCATAGAGAGGATCGCCTTGACCCTGCGGTGATGGGCCGCGACCGTAGGGTCATGACTATGGAAGTCACTAATCCGGCGCCGATGCCCCCGGCGGAGCGTCCTCAGCGGGTCCGCGAGATCGCGAACAGCCGCAAAGGGCTGCGGGGTGCGCTGATGCCGATCCTCCACGCGGTGCAGGAGGAGCTCGGGTTCGTCGCCCAGACTGACGTCGCGGTGATCGCGGACGTGCTCAACCTGTCCGTCGCCGAGGTGCACGGCGTGGTGACCTTCTACAAGGACTTCCGACGTGAACCTGCCGGACGGACCACGGTACGGATCTGCCAGGCGGAGGCGTGCCGATCCGTCGGTGCCGAGAAGCTCGCGGAGCACGCGAAGCGCAGTACGGGCGTCGGCTTTGGCGAGACGACGTACGACGGGAGGCTGACCGTCGACGAGGTGTTCTGCCTCGGCAACTGTGCACTCGGTCCCGCGGTCCAGATCGGCGACAAGTTGCACGGCCGAGTGACCCCGGCCCGGCTGGACGCACTCCTCGGGGAGGCACGATGACGACCAAGGTCTTCGTCCCTCGGGACGCGGCAGCGCGATCGGTAGGAGCCGACGAGGTCGCCGAGCGGATCGCCGCAGCGGCCAAGGCGAAGGGACTTGACGTCGAGGTGGTCCGCAACGGATCACGCGGCATGCTGTGGCTCGAGCCGCTCGTCGAGGTGGAGACCGCCGACGGGCGCGTAGGCTATGGGCCGGTCGCGCCTGAAGACGTCGACGGACTCGTCGCGGCAGGAATGCTCGACGGTGTCGGCGACAGCGTCGGCGCGTACCTCGGGCTGGTCGAGGACCTCCCCTGGATGAAGCGCCAGCAGCGGTTGACCTTCGCCCGCGTCGGCGTGATCGATCCACGCTCGGCGGACGACCACGCGCAGTACGAGGGCAATGCAGGCCTCCGCAAAGCACTGAGCATGACGCCGGCCGAGGTGGTCGAAGAGGTAGTCGACTCGGGTCTTCGCGGTCGCGGCGGTGCCGGTTTCCCGACCGGGATCAAGTGGCGCACGGTGCTCGGTGCGGAGTCGGACCAGAAGTTCATCTGCTGCAATGCGGATGAAGGCGACTCCGGGACGTTCGCGGACCGGATGCTGATCGAAGGCGACCCGTTCACCCTGATCGAGGGCATGACGATCGCGGCTCACGCGGTCGGTGCCACCGAGGGCTACGTGTACCTGCGCTCGGAGTACCCGGACGCGATCTCGGCCCTGAACGCCGCCATCGTCACCGCCCGGGACCGCGGCTGGCTGGGTGCGAACATCCTCGGCTCGGGCCTCACCTTCGACCTGCACGTGCGCGTCGGCGCCGGGGCCTACATCTGCGGCGAAGAGACCTCGATGCTGGAGAGTCTCGAGGGCAAGCGCGGGATGGTCCGGGCGAAGCCACCGATCCCTGCCCTGGAAGGGCTTTTCGGTCGCCCGACCGTGGTGAACAACGTGTTGTCGTTGGCAACGATCCCGACCATCCTGGCGAACGGCGCCGCGACGTACGCGGCGTACGGGATGGGCCGGTCGCTGGGCACGAACGTCTTCCAGCTGGGCGGCAACGTGGCCCGCGGCGGCATCCTGGAGACCGCGTTCGGCATCACGCTGGGCGAGCTGGTTCAGGATCTCGGCGGTGGCGCGGCGTCCGGCCGGCCGGTGCGCGCGGTGCAGGTGGGCGGGCCGCTGGGGGCCTACCTACCGGTCGAGCAGTTCGATCTGCCGATGGACTACGAGGCGTTCGCGGCAGCCGGCGCGATGGTCGGGCACGGCGGCATCGTGGTGTTCGACGAGACCGTGGACATGTCCGCGATGGCCCGGTTCGCCTTCGAGTTCTGCGCCGAGGAGTCCTGCGGCAAGTGCACGCCCTGCCGGGTCGGCGCCGTCCGTGGCGTCGAGACGATCGACCGGATCCGGAACGGCGAGGACCGGCAGAAGAACCTCGTGCTGCTCGACGACCTGTGTGACCTGATGACAGACGGCTCCCTCTGCGCGATGGGCGGCCTCACCCCGCTGCCCGTGCGCAGCGCCGTACGCCACTTCGGAAAGGACTTCGGCTCGTGAGCCTGCTCAAGGAACCCGATTTCGGTACTCCGGCCCGCCCGGGCGAGGCGACAGTCGAGCTGACCATCGACGGTGTATCCGTCGCAGTCCCACCCGGTACTTCGGTGATGCGTGCCGCCAAGCAGGCCGGGCTCGACATCCCCAAGCTCTGCGCGACCGACAGCCTGGAGGCGTTCGGATCCTGCCGCCTGTGCATCGTCGAGATCGACGGCGCCCGCGGCACCCCTGCTTCCTGTACGACGCCTGTCGCGCCCGGCATGGTGGTCCGCACCCAGAACGAGAAGCTGGGCAAACTCCGCCGCGGTGTGATGGAGCTCTACATCTCGGACCACCCGCTCGACTGCCTCACCTGCTCGGCCAACGGCGATTGCGAACTGCAGGACATGGCCGGCGTCACCGGGCTCCGTGAGGTCCGGTACGGCTCCGGCGTGGAGGCCGGCGCGAACCACATGAGCGCGCCGACCGACGACTCCAACCCGTACTTCTCCTTCGAAGAGTCCAAGTGCATCGCCTGTTCACGGTGTGTGCGCGCTTGTGACGAGGTGCAGGGCACGCTGGCCCTCACGATCGAGGGCCGCGGCTTCGACTCCCGGGTCGCCGCCGGTGCCGGGGTCTCGTTCATGGACTCGGACTGCGTCTCCTGTGGCGCCTGCGTGCAGGCCTGCCCGACGGCGACCCTGCAGGAGAAGTCGGTCATCGAGCTCGGCATGCCGACCCGATCGGTCATCACGACCTGCGCGTACTGCGGCGTCGGCTGCTCGTTCAAGGCCGAACTCCGCGGCGACGAACTGGTCCGGATGGTGCCGTACAAGGACGGCGGCGCGAACGAGGGCCACTCGTGTGTGAAGGGCCGGTTCGCCTTCGGGTACGCGAGTCACCCGGACCGCGTGATGGAGCCGATGGTGCGCGACTCGATCGCGGACGAGTGGCGCAAGGTCTCCTGGGACGAGGCGATCGGCTTCACCGCCCGCCGGCTGCGCGAGATCCAGGCGGAGCACGGTCCCGGGTCGATCGGGGCGATCACGTCGTCGCGGACCACCAACGAAGAGGTGTACGCGGTCCAGAAGATGGTCCGCGCGGTGTTCGGCAACAACAACGTGGACACCTGCGCCCGGGTCTGCCACTCGCCCACGGGGTACGGACTCAAGCAGACCTTCGGTGAGTCCGCCGGCACCCAGGACTTCAGCTCGGTCGAAGAGGCCGATGTGATCCTGGTGATCGGCGCCAACCCGACCGACGGGCACCCGGTGTTCGCGTCCCGGATGAAGAAGCGGCTCCGTCAGGGCGCGAAGCTGATCGTGGTCGACCCGCGCAGGATCGACCTGGTCCGCTCGCCGCACATCGAGGCCCAGCACCACCTGCAACTGGCGCCCGGCACGAACGTCGCGGTGGTCAACGCCTTCGCCCATGTCGTCGTGACCGAGGGACTGGTCGACCGTCCCTTCGTCGAAGAGCGGTGCGAGGACTTCGAGCAGTGGGAGCATTTCATCTCGGGGCCGGAGCACAGCCCTGAGGCAGTCGAGGCTGCGACCGGCGTACCGGCCGAGGAGATGCGCGCGGCGGCCCGGCTGTACGCGACGGGCGGCAACGGCGCGATCTACTACGGCCTCGGTGTGACCGAGCACAGCCAGGGCTCGACCACTGTGATGGGTATGGCGAACCTGGCGATGGCGACCGGCAACATCGGCCGCCGTGGCGTCGGAGTGAACCCGCTGCGCGGCCAGAACAACGTGCAGGGCTCCTGCGACATGGGCTCGTTCCCGCACGAACTGCCGGGCTACCGCCACGTCTCCGACGACGGCGCCCGGGACGTCTACGAACAGCTCTGGGGTACGCCGATCCTGAACGAGCCGGGACTGCGGATCCCGAACATGTTCGACGCCGCGATCGACGGGTCGTTCCGCGCGTTGTTCGTGCAAGGGGAGGACATCGCGCAGTCCGACCCGAACATCCAGCACGTGCACGCGGCCTTGGCTGCACTGGACCTTGTCGTTGTCCAGGACCTGTTCGAGAACGAGACGGCCAAGTTCGCGCACGTGCTGCTGCCGGGGACGTCGTTCCTGGAGAAGGACGGCACCTTCACCAACGCGGAGCGGCGGATCAACCGGGTCCGCCCGGTGATGGCACCGATGACCGGCAAGCAGGAGTGGGAGATCATCTGTGAGATCTCCCAGGCGATGGGCTACCCGATGCACTACGACTCGGCCTCGCAGATCATGGACGAGATCGCCATCACCACGCCGACCTTCGCCGGGGTGTCGTTCGACCACCTGGACAAGGTCGGTTCGGTGCAGTGGCCGTGCAACCTCGAGGCGCCGAACGGGACGCCGATCATGCACTCCGAGGAGTTCACCCGCGGCAAGGGCCGGTTCATGGAGACGATGTACGTGCCGACGACCGAGCGGTCCACCCGGAAGTACCCGTTGATCCTGACCACGGGAAGGATCCTGTCGCAGTACAACGTCGGCGCGCAGACGCGTCGTACGGCGAACGTCGCGTGGCACCCCGAGGACATCCTCGAACTGCACCCGCACGACGCCGAGGTGCGCGGGATCGAGAACGACGACATGGTCGCGCTGTCCAGCCGGGTCGGGCGGACCACGTTGCGGGCGGTGCTGTCCGAGCGGATGCCGGTCGGGGTCTGCTACACCACGTTCCACCACCCGGTGACGGGCGCGAACGTGATCACCACGGACAACTCCGACTGGGCGACCAACTGCCCGGAGTACAAGGTCACCGCGGTCCAGGTGGATCTGGTGGTGGAGCCGTCGGCGGCGAAGGAAGAACCCGCGACCGTTGCGGTGGGCAACTGATGAGCGCGACGCTGCTCCCGCCGCAGGTGCGCCTGGCGAACGAGATCGCGCGCCAGTTCGCCCATCGTCCACCGGCCGACGCGGCAACGGCGATCGCCAACCACATCCGCGCGGTCTGGGACCCCCGCATGAAGAAAGCCCTCCTCGAAGCCGTCGACGCCGGCAACGAAGACCTAGACCCAGTAGCCGCCCTAGCAGCCGAACAACTCCGCCCGGCCGCCCAGTGATCCAGACAACCGGCACGCGGCCGGCGGGCGAGGTGTGGCGGCCGGTGATGCAGGGAGCTGTCCGCCAGCCAGCGGGCAGAGCGCTGCGCGCAGCTGCTCTGCGCTTGGCGGGCGAGGTGCGGCGGGTGGCTGGAGTGCGGGCGGTGGGTGGATGAATCAGGTGGCTGGGCTGCGGCGGCATGCCGCTGGGGCGTTGCCGTGGGATGTGGCGCGGGAGTTGGCGCATGCGGCGGCGGTGCCGTTGCGGGCGCGGTCGGTTGTGCTTGCGGAGGCTCTTGGGTGCGTGTTGGCGACTCCGCTTGTTGCCCCGGCTGCGGTTCCGCCTGTGGATCGCGCTGCTATGGACGGCTACGCAGTACGGGGTGCTGGACCGTGGCAGCTGGTCGGGACCGTGCGGGCGAACTCGGAGCTAGCCGGACCGCTTGCGGACGGTGAAGCGTGCAGCATCGTGACAGGAGCCGCCGTACCGCCGGGGACGACCGCGGTCCTGCCTGATGAGGATGCGACTCGTACGGACGTCCAGCTCGTCGGCCTGGTTGAATCCGGTCGGCACATCAGGCGTGCTGGGGAAGAGTGCGCTGCCGGGGAGACCGTTCTGCGCGCGGGCGTGGTGATCGAACCGCAGGTAGTGGGACTGGCCGCCGCACTCGGCCTCGACCGGCTCACCGTGATCCCTCGGCCGCTGGTAGCCGCCTTGGTGACAGGTGACGAACTCGTCCACCGCGGCGCCTCCGGTCCCGGCCGGGTACGGGACGCGATCGGCCCGATGCTGCCGGGCCTGATCGCGCGCGCCGGCGCCAACGCTGCTCCCGTCGTCCACCTGCCTGACTCACGCGCCGCGCTGATCGACTCACTGACGACGACCCAGGCGGACCTCATTCTGGTGTCCGGTTCCTCCGCCTCCGGTCCGGCGGACCACCTGCGAGCGGCGTTGTCGGCGCTTGGCGCTGAGTTACTCATCGACGGCGTCGCCTGCCGCCCTGGGCATCCGCAAGCGCTGGCGCGGTTCGACGACGGCCGCCTGGTGCTCGGTCTGCCGGGGAATCCACTCGCCGCGTTGACGGCGTTCCTGACTCTCGGCGCCGCCGCGCTGCAGCGGCTCCGGGGCGAGAAGCTGCTCAAGTTGCCGGTGGCGACTCTGCCCGGCGGGCTGGCGTGCCACCCGCACAGCACCAGGCTCATCCCCGTCCGCGTTGGGCCCCAGGGCGTAACGTTGGTGGGGCACGAGGGTTCGGCGATGCTGCGCGGCGCTGCAGGTGCGGACGCGTTGGCAGTGGTCGACCCAGGACCTGCGGAGGCGATCGCCGCGCGGCTGTTGCCCCTCGACCCGGGAGCCCGACCATGGGACGTCTGATCGCACGCAAGCCCGTACTGCGCCTCGGCCCGGACGGCGAACGCAAGCGGCCGGACTCGATCGCGGTGGAAGAACCACTGGAGATCCGCGTCGACGGACGCCCACTCGCAGTGACGATGCGGACGCCAGGGCACGACGTCGAACTGGCGCACGGATTCCTGCACACCGAGGGCGTGATCGGCAGCCCCGACGACATCCGCGACGCCCGGTACTGCGACTCCCGCGACGACGAGGGTCGTAATACCTACAACGTGCTGGACCTCGGCCTGGCTCCAGGTGTGCCGTCTCCGGAGACCGGGGTCGAACGCAACTTCTACACGACCTCGTCCTGTGGAGTCTGCGGGAAAGCCTCGCTCGATGCCATCAAGTTGAAGACCCGCTTCTCCCCTGCGGATGACCCGGTCCGCGTGCCACTCGCAGTACTGGCGTCGTTGCCGGACGCACTGCGTGAGAAGCAGGAAGTGTTCGACCGCACGGGCGGTCTGCATGCAGCTGGACTGTTCACTGCGACGGGCGAACTACTCGTGGTCCGCGAAGACGTCGGCCGGCACAACGCCGTCGACAAGGTGATCGGCTGGGCTCTGCTGGGCGGAATGATCCCCGCCCGCGGCTGCGTCCTCGTGGTGTCGGGCCGCACGTCCTTCGAGCTCGCCCAGAAGGCAGTGATGGCAGGAATCCCCGTACTCGGCGCAGTCTCGGCCCCATCCTCGTTGGCCGTCGAACTGGCAGACGAATGCGGCCTCACCCTGGCCGGCTTCATCCGCAACGGCTCCATGAACGTCTACGCCCACGCCGACCGAATCAGCGTGCCTGTGTCGCTCTGAACAAACCAACCACCAACACGTTCGGGTGATTCGCGGGGCAGTGGTGATGTGGTGCGTCGTTTGCATTGGTGATGCGGTTGCGCCGGGGCATTGGCAGTGTGGTTGCGCGGTCTCCGCTGCGGGAGTGTGCTAGTCGACGTACTGGGTATCAAGGGCGCTTCGCGGCCCTTCGGGCTCGAACAAGTTCGACCCTTGACACCCACCACGTCGACCAGGGAAGGACGCAGCTACGCGGATCCGCGCTGACGTGTGAGCCGCATCCAGGGGAGTCCGTCCGCCCGGGTGGTTCCGGCGCATGGTGTGAGCTGCGTCTGGTGGTTCCGTCGGCCCGGGTGATGCGTTCGAGGTGTGAGCCGGGGGTTGACCACTGAGATTGTTGGTTACCACCTGAGATTCTCGGGGGGTAACCAACAATCTGAGTGGGTAACCCCTCGGATTGGGCGCCGTGATCCGCGGGAGAAGGCCGGTGCCGGGCCGTTCGACCGATGCCGGGCTACTGGGCGCTATCGGTCGAACAACCCGCTACCGGCCCAGCCGGCGAGCAGCCCGCTGCCGAGTCGTTGGACCGATGCCGGTCTACAGGGCGGTATCGGTCGTACAGGCCGCTATCGGCCGGGGCGGTTCACCGGTGGGTCCGCCAGGTGGTGCGTGTCGGGCTCGCGGGTGTGCCGTAGGTGGGGGGTTTGCCGGTTGCCGGAGCAATGGGATCACCTGGACTGTGGCCGTACTTGTCAGCGGCTCCGGGCGTAGCTGCGTCTTCCCTGGTCGCGGTGAGGTGTGTCAAGGGTCGAACTTGTTCGATCGCCGAAGGCGACGCCAAAGGCGCCCTTGACTCACCTCACCGCGACCAGCACCATCACGCAGCCCGGCGACGCGAACCACCCACACCTACCGACCAACGAACCACGTCCACCTATGAACCCGCGAACCACCCACACCTCTGAACCCCTGAACCACCCGCGCCTGGCGTACCGCCGTACCGGCGTCGGCGTACGGCGTGGGTGGGTGGGTGGGCCGGGGGTGCTGTGGGAAGGGGACTGGGTGGTGCCCGTTTGGGCGAGCGGTCGAGGCGAGGCCGGGCTCACGATGGAGGGATGGGGAACGAGCGGGCAGTTGTGGTGGGTGGGAGTATCGCGGGGTTGCTGACTGCGGCTGTTCTGCGGCGGTGGTTCGATGAGGTCGTCGTGCTGGATCGGGACGAGTTGCCGACTGAGGCCGTGGTTCGCAAGGCGGTTCCGCAGGGACGGCACGCCCATGCACTGCTTGCTCGGGGCAACGAGTTGTTCGAGGATCTGGTACCTGGGTTCCGTGCCGAGATGGTCGCGCGGGGTGCGGTGGTGAACGATCAGCACGCTGACGTGCTCTGGTACAACGACCGCCACCTGCTCAAGCGGGCCCCGTCGACCCTGGCCGGGATCCTGGCCAGCCGTCCGCTGATCGAGTCCGTACTACGGCACAAGGTCGGCGAACTCTCCGGGATTGTGGCGACGGCGAATACCCCGGTCGAAGGACTGCTGATCGACGGTGACCGGTTGACCGGAGTACGGACGCCTGAGGGTGAACTCGCGGCCGACCTCGTGGTGGACGCCACGGGCAGGAGCAATCGGGGGCCTACCTGGCTCGCGGAACTCGGGTACGCCGCGCCGCCGGAGGACGTAGTACAGGCGGGAATCGTCTACAGCAGCAGGGAGTATCGGCGGGAGCCTGGTGCGGAAGACTTCGTGGGGATCGTCAGCGGACTGCATCCGGACAACCGGTTCGGGACCGGGACGGCCGCGATGGAGGGCGATCGCTGGATCGTCACCTTGATCGGGATGCAGGACAACCCGCCGCCGACGGAGTCCGGCGCGTTCGAGGACCACGCGGCGCGGGTGGACGGGCCGGAGCTGCATCGCCTGGTTCGCAAGGCCGAATCGCTCACCGAGGCCGCCGGTTTCCGCGTCGGTTCGAGCGTCCGGCGCCGGTATGAGAAGGCCGCGCGGCTGCCCGAAGGATTCATCGCGATCGGGGATTCGCTCTGCTTCGTCAACCCGGTCTACGGGCAGGGCATGACGCTGGCGGCACTGGCGGCGCAGTGGTTCGGGACCTGCCTGGAGGCGGGCCAGGACCAGTTGACCAAGCGGTACTTCGACGGCGTCACGAAGTTCGTCGACCAGGCCTGGAGCATGTCCGTCGGCGGTGATCTCCGCTTCCCCGACGTGGTCGGCGAGCGGACCCGGAGCGGTGCGCTGATCAATGCCTACCTGGGCCGGCTGCTCCGGGTCGCATCGGTCGACGCAGTGGTCGGGCGACGGTTCCTCGACGTGGCGAACTTCCTGTCCAAGCCGGAGTCGTTGTTCTCCCCCTCCATGCTCTTCCGTGTCGTCCGTCAGTATCGCCGTGCCGCGGAACCGCGCTACTGATTGGCGGCAGCGGCCTGCTGAGTGCCGGCGCCGGATCCGCCGACCCACAAGCCCTCGGCCGTACCGCTGGCGACCGCCTCGCTGTAGTAGTCGACCTTGTAGGTGATCACGTTCAGGCACTCGGTGAGTTCCTCGAGCTGGGTCCGGATGTGCTGCTGGTGGCTCTGTAGCAGCGCGAGCCGGTCACGCTCGTTACCCGGCCCCTGGCGGACCAGGTCGGTGTAGCGACGGATCGTTTCCAGCGGCATCCCGGACGAGCGGAACCGGACACACATCTGCAGCCAGTCGACGTCGTCCTCGGTGTAGATGCGCCGCCCGTTCGACTCGCGGCGGACCGGATCCGCCAGGATTCCCTCGCGTTCGTAGAAGCGCAGCGCGTGCACGCTCAGCCCGGTCCGCTCCGCGACCTGCCCGATACTCAGTCCGTCCGTCATGGCCGTCAGAATAGCCCGGAACCTAGAGCCGGCTCTAGGTAGCCTGAAGACCGTCCAGTGCCTCGAGCGCAAGCTGGACGTCTGCGCTGGTCGAGTAGACATGGAAAGAGACCCGCAGCTTCCCTCCACGAGCCGCAGCCCGGACTCCCGCCGCCGCGAAAGCCTCGTCCGCCCCGGGAACGGCCGCACTGACGATCGCCGAGTCGCTCGGTGCCATCCCGAGGCCCGAGCGGAACTCATTGGCCAGGGCCACGTTGTGCTGCTGGATCGTCTCGACACCGATCTTCTCGATCAACTCCAGCGACTCGGCGGCGGCGACGTAACTGAACCACGCGGGCGACTGGTCGAACCTTCGCGCGTCCGGAGCCAGCTCCATCGCGGTTCCGTAGTACGACGTGGCCACTTCGCGTCCGGCGTACCAGCCTGCGTTGGATGGGCGGAGGCGCTCCTGGAGTTCAGGCGAGAGGTAGCCGAGGGTGGCGCCGCGTGGCGTCATCATCCATTTGTAGGTGTGCGCGATCAGTGCGTCCACGCCACTCACGTCGATCGGCAGCCAGCCGACGGCCTGGCTGGCGTCGATCACCACCAGCGCCCCGACCTCCTTGCTCGCGGCAACCACTTCGGCGAGGTCGAGCACCGCCCCGCTGGCCGACTGCACAGCACTCACGGCGACCAGGTCGAGGCCGGGCTTGATGGCGTCGAGCAGGTGCTCGGTCGGCGCCGAGACGACCTGGACACCACGATCGGCGTGCACCATCCAGGGGAAGACATTCGAGGTGAACTCGATGTCGTCGGTCAGCACCTTCGCGCCGTCCGGCAGCGCCGCCGCGATCGGCGCCACCGCCGCCGACACCGTGCTGCCGACGAACACGTCCGCCGCGTCCGCACCCACCAGTCTGGCGAACGACTCCCGCGCACGGCCAGTGGACTCGTCCCACGGCTCCCAACTGGTGGCGCCCACCCGCCAGTCCCCCAGCGCCGCCTGCAACGCCTCCCAGGCAGGGCGCGGCGGCAGCCCGTACGACGCTGTGTTGAGCCAGCCGGGCTGCGGCTCCCAGAGGTCGGCGTAGTCCGAGACAGAGGTCATGGAGTCAGCTCCCTGATGGTGAATACGTGGCTCAATTCTCGTTCGATCGGCGGTCGCCCCGCTGCTAGTCTCAAAAGCCGGCAGAGAGGTTCCCCTTGTCTTCCACTGTTTCACCCACCTGGTACGAGGACTTCTTCACCGAGCTGCCGAACGAGTTCTGGCGGCAGGCCATCCCGCCCGACGCCACTGAAGCCGAGATCGACTTCGCCGAACGGCAACTCGGACTCACGCCGGGCGCGCGGATCCTCGACCTGCCTTGTGGCAGTGGACGCCACACGCTGATCCTTGCCCGAAAGGGCTATCTCGTCACCGGCTACGACATCTCGCCGGAGGCCATCGCGTTCGCTAAAGCGTCTGCTGCCGACCAAGGTCTCGACGTCGAGCTGGGCGTAGCCGAGATGCGCGAGATCCCCCGCGATACCGCCTTCGACGCTGTCGTCTGCCTCGGCAACAGCTTCGGCTATCTCGATCTGCCCGGCACCGAGGAGCTCGCGGCCACCCTCGCGAGCGCAGTACGGGCTGGTGGTGGACTGATGCTCGACATCAACACCGCGGCCGAATCAGTACTGCCCGGCTACAAATCCGAGCCGCGCACGATGGTCGCGGGCGACATCACCATGACGGGAACCACCGAGTACGACGTGACCAACAGCCGCCTGCTCAGCCACTACCGGTTCAGCCGTGGCACCGAGGCAGTGGACGTCACCGCCGTTCATCACCTCTACACGGTCGCGCACATCAGACACCTCCTCACCGAGGCCGGCTTCATCAACCTGGAACTCTTCAGCGACCCGGACGGCAGCCCGTACACCCTCGGCGACGGACGACTGCTCCTCACCGCCCAGCGCGCTTGACCTAGAGAGTGGTCTAGCTCCTAGGTTCGTGGGACATCACGAAGCTAGGAGCTCTCACCATGCGCTACCGCACACTCGGCGGGACTGGTATCGAGGTCAGCGTGCACTGCCTTGGCACCATGATGTTCGGTGCTGTCGGCAATCCCGACCACGAGGACAGTGCCCGCATCATCCATGCCGCGCTGGACCAGGGCATCAACTTCGTCGACACCGCCGACATGTACTCCGCCGGCGAGTCCGAGGAGATCGTCGGCAAGGCGCTGAAGGGGCGGCGTGACGACGTCGTCCTCGCCACCAAGGTGCATTTCCAGATGGGCGAGGGCCGCAACCGCAGCGGCAACTCGCGGCGCTGGATCATCAAGGAGGTCGAGGAGAGCCTGCGCCGACTCGACACCGACTGGATCGATCTCTACCAGGTGCACCGGCCGGACTATGACACCGACATCGAGGAGACGCTGTCGGTGCTGACCGACCTGGTCAGCCAGGGCAAGATCCGCGCCTTCGGCTGCTCGACCTTCCCGGCCGAGGACATCGTCGAGGCGTACCACGTCGCCGAGCGGCGCGGCCTCGGCAAGTTCCGCACCGAGCAGCCGCCGTATTCGCTGATGGCGCGCGGCATCGAGCGCTCGGTCCTACCGACCTGCCGGCGGCTCGGCATGGGTGTGCTGACGTGGAGCCCGCTCGCTTCCGGGTTCCTGTCCGGCAAGATCCGCAAGGACCAGCCGGTCGACCTGACCAGCGGACGGGCGGCCATCACCCCGTTCCGGTTCGACCCTTCGATCCCTGGGAACGCGGCCAAGTACGACGCGGTCGAGCAGTTGGTGGAAGTTGCCGACGGCATCGGATGCTCGCTGCCCGAACTGGCGTTGGCCTTCGTCGTCGCGCATCCGGCCGTCACCTCGGTGATCAGCGGACCGCGCACGATGGACCAGCTCGACGGCCTGCTCAAGGGTGCCGACCTCACTCTCGACGACGACACCCTCGACCGCATCGACGAGATCGTCCCACCCGGTACGAACCTCTACCACCCGGACGGCGCCTGGTCCCCCGTCAGCCTCACCGACCCCACTCTCCGTCGCCGCCCACCAGCAACCCGCTGACCGCCGAGCTACCCAGGCAGGCGGCGGGTCTGTGTCACCGACCGTCACGCCGCGACTGCGGCACCGCAAACCCGGCAACTGTCGGTGCGACACGGTTAACTGGAGACGCGCCCGCATCCCGAGCCGGAGGACGAACGATGAGCTTCGACAGACCAGGCCTGCCGCACCCCGGACACAAGGCGGAGGAGGTGGAGATCGACGAGGTCCTCACCGAGGACGGGATCGACCTGACCGACGGCGACCTGGACGGCCTGGACCGTCCCGGCGCAACCTCCGCGGGTCCCCAGCCCAACCCACCCCGCCGTCCTCCGCACCCCGACCCCGCCCCGGACAAGCCCGCCGTCTGATCCCTGCCTGCGCCGATGCACGACCTCCACGAGTCCACCCTCGGCGCCGGCTGACACCCACCCGCCGATCTGCTGCTGGGCTTTGAACCTAGGATCACTGGCCCCGAGGATTCGGTTCGTGCCGCTGGGCCCAGAGCGCGGCCTGGGTCCGGTCGGCGACGCCCAGGCGGTGGAAGATGCTGGTCAGGTGGGCTTTCACGGTCCTCTCGGTGATGCCGAGCCGACGGGCGATCGCCCTGTTGGGCAGGCCGGCCCGGAGCATCTCGAGCACTTCCTGCTCCCGGGCGGTGAAGGTGATCTCCTCGGGCCGCGCCCGCCTGCTGGTGAGCAACTCCCGAGCCGCCTTCGGGTCCAGCGGCGAGCCGCCGACGACCACCTGCCGGATCCCTCCGAAGATCGCCTCGGTGGCGGTGTTCTTGAGCAGATATCCCTCGGCACCGGCATCGAGGGCGGCCAGGATCAGGCTGCGGTCGCTGAACAAGGTCAGCACGAGTACGTGGATGTGAGGGTTGTCCGCGACGATGCGCCGGGTTGCGGCGATCCCGTCCGTGCCCGGCATCGACAGATCCATCAGGACGACGTCGGGACGCAGTTCGGCTGCCATCACGACGGCTTGTTCGCCATTGGTCGCGCTCCCGACCGGTTCGAGATCCTCGGTCGTGGCCAGCAACTGGCACAGCCCCTTCCGCACGATCTCGTGGTCATCGACGACGAGCACGCGGATCATCCGACCGGGACCTCGACCGTCACGCTGGTACCCCGGCCAGGCACAGCCCGGACCCGCAGGCTGCCACCGGAGGCTGCCATCAGATCGCTGGTCGATCGCAGGCCGAAGTGTCCGCTGCTGATCCCTTCCAGGAGCCGGGCCTCGTCGAAACCCTGCCCGTCGTCATCGACGACAAGCGTTGCCTGTCCGTCCCTGCATCCTGCCCTGATCACCACTTCCCGGGCACCGCTGTGGGTCGCCACATTCCGGACGGCTTCCTGGGCCGCGCGGAAGATCAGCGCTGTGGCGGCCGGCGGCAGGCCCTCCGCCTCGGCGGTCTCGAGCCGGACGTCCATACCGGCTCGTTCGAGTTCCTCCGCCAAGCCGGCCAGGGCACAGCCGAGCCCCACCTCGGCGAGGTTCTCCGGATAGAGGTCGACCAGCAGGGTCCGGAGAGTTCCGATGCTGCCCCGCAGCCGGGAAGTGCTCTCGGCGATCACGTGGTCGCGCTGTTCAGGGGACACGCCACCGAGCCGCAGCCGCTCCAGCGCGTAGTTGATGCCAGCGAGGTCCTGCACCACCCCGTCGTGCAACTCACCGGCCAGCCGGCGCCGCTCCAGGTCGCACGCCAGCGCGGCGTGCCGGCGCAGGCGCTGCCGCTCGCGCTGCTGACGCCGGTTCCGTCCGACCAGCAGCCACGCCACCGGGCACAGCGCCAGCACGAGGACCAGCAGCGCGCCGATCGCGGGCGCCGCCAACCGACGCAGGACGGCCTGACCTGCCTCCGTGACCTGCCGATAGCTGAAGTAGGCCTCGAACAGCAGGCGTTCCCCGGTCAATGCCTGCACTCCGACGTACACCTCGAGCAGTTTGCTGTCGGACGTCTCGAACAGGTTCTCGGAATGATCGAGATCGCTCACCTCGGACTGGCTGCTGCGGGAACGGAGCGCCTCGCTCTGTCCAGGCCCGAGCGGGAAGCGGGCGCCGATCAGACGCGGCTCGTCGGAGTAGACGATCCGCCCCTGCGCGTCCCAGACCTTCACCCGGAGCAGGTCGCCCTTGATCACGTAGCGGCGGATCGCCTGGTCGAATGCGGACAGTGCGGACCGCTCACTGGTGATGACCCCGGAATCCAGCCGGGGCTCCACAACCTCCCGGGCAGTCGCGAACGTTGCCTGACGCGCCGACTGGACCGCTTGCGCCGTTCCGGCCTGCCAGCCGACGAGACCGACCAGAGCGGTCAGCACGATCAACATCACCAGCGCCGCGACCGCGAAGCGGATCAGCAGGCCGGCGGCCTCACGATCCACTCTCGCCGGACGGCGAGACTTCCCCCAAAGTGTCCCCATTTCCACTCCCCCGAATGCCCCTCCTTTCGGATCATAGGCCTGTCTGTGCGGAGTAAGCAGTCCCTGAGGTATCCAGACTTTCACCGTGGTTGAGTGCTCACAGAAAGCAATGAAAATGGGTGGTACTAGCACAAAAGTGCAATGGCGCAATGGTGATGACGCGACGACGGTTGAATCATGAAATGGCCGCTCTGCCTCAGTGTCGCGGGCCCCTCAGCCCGTCCGCACTCCCTGGCGCTGGGTGGTGCGGCCGGCATCGTCGTCCTGCAGGTCGGCCTGCAATTGCTGCGTCCCTGGCCACTGGCAATCGCGGTGGACTATGCACTGGGTGGAAAATCGGTGACGGGGCGTCTCGAATTCCTGGCAGGGATCGAACCTGCGGAATTGCTGATACTGGCAGCCGTCGCGACTGTCTTCCTCACGACGGTCAACGGCCTGCTCGACATGGTCAGCCTGCGGCTGGCCGAGGGCGCGGCCGAACGGATCGGCGCGGACCTCCGGGCCACGATGTTCGAGCGCACGATGACCCGCTCACTGCGGTGGCACGACCGGATGCGCAGCGGTGAACTGCTGTCCCGGCTGACCACTGACGTCGGCCGGGTCCTGGACGGCGTCATCGCGATCGCGACTTCCTTCCTGCCCGACGCGGTGATGCTGGTGAGCGTCCTCGTACTCCTCCTGGCGTTCGACCCCGGCCTGCTGCTGATCGGCCTGCTGGTCATCCCCCTCCTGGCCGCACTGGCCGTGCGCCAGCGCGCACGGATCCGGGCCGTGCAGCAGGACGCCAGGGCGGAGTCAGGCCGGATGGCTGGGGCAACGACCGATCTGTTGCGCAACGTCCGGGCCGTGCAGGCGTTCGCCCGGACTGATCACGCCATGGCGGCGTACGGCGAACGCAACCAGTCCGTGCTCGATGTCGAACTGCGCGCGATCAGGGTGGACGCCCGCTGGACCCCGATGGCCGACGTCCTGCTGTCGATCGGGTCCGCGCTGGTCCTCGTCGTCGGCGGCCTGCAGGTGCTGGACGGTGCGATGAGTGTCGGCGAACTCCTGGTCGTGACCGCTTACCTGCGCGACCTCTACTCGCCGGTCCGCGGACTGACCCGGCTGTCGGCCGTACTGGCCAAGGCCGGTGCCAGCGCGACCAGGGTGCAGGACGTGCTGGAGTGCGACGAGGCCGTGACCGACAAGCCCGGTGCCTGGACCGCGCCGGCGCTCACTCAGGACGTCCGGTTCGAGAAGGTTGGTTTCCGCTACGAGCCGGAACAACCGGTCCTGGACGACTTCAACCTGCGGATCGCCGCTGGCGAGACCGTCTGCCTGATCGGCCCGAGTGGCATCGGCAAGAGCACGGTCCTCCACCTCCTGCTCCGGCTGTACGAGGTCAACACCGGCCGGGTCCTGATCGATGGGGTGAACGTCCGGTACTGCGACCAGCGCACCGTGCGGAACCGGTTCGCCTATGTACCGCAGGATCCCTGGTTGCTCGATGCAACAGTCGCGGAGAACATTGCCTTCGGCAACCCGGCGGCCACCCGCGCCGACGTACTCGAGGCCGGCCGAACAGCACAGGTGGACGAGTTTATCGGCCGGTTGCCACAGGGCTATGACACCTCACTGGGGGAGAGCGGCGTCCGGCTGTCCGGTGGCCAGCGCCGTCGGATCGCCATCGCCCGGGCAGCCGTGTCAACAGCACCGATGCTGCTGCTGGACGAGCCGACGGCATCGCTCGATCCCCGGTCGGCCGCTGCGGTGGTCGAGGCGATCCGGTTCGCCACGTCGCATCGCACCGTGCTGCTCGTCACCCATGACCGCGGCCTGGCCGCCATTGCCGACCGGGTCGTGACACTGGCCCGCCCGTCGGCCGACCGACCGATCAAGATCTCCACCAGCAAGGAAGGGGGGTGAACACCATGCCTCGGATCGAACCGATGATGCACGGCAGACACGGCCGGAAGCATCGCCGCAGGCGCGGTAGCAAGTCGCGCAGCTGGAGTCGCAGCTGTAGCCGCAGTCGTAGCCGTAGCAGAGGCTGCTGAGGTTCAGCAGACCGTCGGCCGCCGAGGGATTCTCGGCTGTCGACGGTCTCCACTCGGAGGAGGCAGAAGTGGAACAGCTCGATGCCGAGGACGGCCTGGCCGTCTGGGAGTTCGTGGAAGGTTCCGAGCTGCCAGGTGGAAATCTTGCCGTCGAGCGCCTCGGCGTCGGGATGCGGTGCGAGACCTGGCTGGTCTGGAATCCCGGTCTGTGGTGCCCCGCCGTCCTGAAGCTCGCCCGCCCCCACCAGGTCAGCCATCCTCGAGCGGTGCGCACGCTGCGCCGGGAGACGGCCGCACTCCAGGGCAACGTCCATCCATCGCTGCCCCGGCTCCTTGGCGACGGTACCGGCGAACCGGTCCCCCACATCCTGGTCGAATACATCGACGGTCCGGCACTGGACGAGGAACTCGACGAGAACGGCCCGCTCGATCCGGAGGATGCGGCCCTGCTCGGCGCCCAACTGCTGCCGGCCGTCACCTCGTTGCACGCCCGGGGCCTGGCCCACCTCGACCTCAAGCCGGAGAACGTCGTACTCCGCGATGCGCGACCGGTCCTGCTCGATTTCGGGACCGCGCGGCCGATCGGCTCGTTGCAGCCGGCCGGTCATCCGGTCGGCACGACGGGCTACGTCGCGCCGGAGCAGGAGGCGTGCGAACCAGTCTCGATCGCGATGGACCTCTACGGTCTGGGAATGGTTCTGGCCGAGGCGGTGACCGGCGAACCGCCGGCGACGAGAGCCGGGATCCCACCCTCGTTGCTCGCTCCCCTGATCAGGCAACTGCTGGCTGACCAACCCGCCGAACGGGGCACCACACCCGGCGTACTGGTCGCCTTGGCGGATGCCGCCGGGGAGCTTCGCCCCTGGCCCCTGTGGCTGGACCGCCATCTCGCCATTTCCCAGCCGGTGCCCTGAGCGCTCCGGGGTGCGGCTGCGGGGTCGTGCAAAGTTCCTCGAGGATTCCTCGGGAGTGCCTTGCTAGGGGGTGGCTGGACAGGGAGCCTGAGGGGACTGGTTCTGCTGTCTGCTGTTGGGAGCTCGGATGTACGACTACGACCTCGTGGTGATCGGCTCCGGGCCGGGTGGGCAGAAGGCGGCGATCGCGGGCGCCAAGCTCGGCAAGACGGTCGCGGTGGTGGAGCGCGGCTCGATGATCGGCGGGGTCTGTGTGAACACCGGGACCATCCCGTCGAAGACCTTGCGGGAGGCGGTCCTCTATCTGACCGGGATGGCGCTGCGCGACCTGTACGGCGCGAGCTACCGGGTCAAGTCGGACATCACCATCGCCGACCTGATGTCCCGGACCCAGCACGTCGTCGGCCGGGAGGTCGAGGTGGTCCGTTCCCAACTGCTCCGCAACCACGTGGAGCTGCTGCACGGTACTGCGAGCTTCCTGGACGCCAATACCCTGAAGGTCACCGGACCCGGGCGCGGCGAGACCAGTACGATCACGGCCGCGAAGATCGTGATCGCCACCGGCACCAGTCCCGCCCGACCACCGCAGATCGAGTTCGACGACCGGTACGTGCTCGACTCGGACGCGATTCTCAAACTGGAGAAGGTGCCGAGCTCGATGGTGGTGGTCGGCGCCGGGGTGATCGGGATCGAGTACGCGTCGATGTTCGCGGCGCTCGGCACCCGGGTCACCGTGGTGGAGAAGCGGGACCGGATGCTGGAGTTCTGCGATCCCGAGGTGGTCGAGTCGCTCAAGTTCCACCTCCGCGACCAGGCCGTCACCTTCCGGTTCGGCGAGGAGGTCGAGCGGGTCGAGGTGTCCGACCGCGGCACGGTCACCTCGCTCGCGAGCGGCAAGCGGATCCCCGCCGAGATGGTGATGTACTCCGCCGGCCGGCAAGGCGTCACCGACGAGCTGGACCTGGCCGCCGCCGGCCTTGAGGCGGATTCCCGCGGCCGGATCAAGGTGGACGAGCACTACCGGACCAGCGTCGAGCACATCTACGCGGTGGGCGATGTGATCGGCTTCCCCGCGCTTGCGGCGAACAGCATGGACCAGGGCCGACTCGCGGCGTACCACGCGTTCGGCGAACCGGCCCGTGAGCTGGCCGGGCTGCAGCCGATCGGCATCTACACGATCCCCGAGGTCTCGTACTGCGGCGCAACCGAGGAGGAGCTCACCCGCTCCTCGGTCCCTTACGAGGTGGGCGTCTCCCGCTACCGCGAGCTGGCCCGTGGGCAGATCCTCGGCGACACCTACGGCATGCTCAAACTGCTGGTTTCCACCGAGAACCGCACCCTGCTCGGCGTCCACGTGTTCGGCACCAACGCGACCGACCTCGTCCACATCGGCCAGGCGATCATGGGCTGCGGTGGCACCGTCGACTACCTGGTCGACACCGTCCTCAACTACCCGACCCTCTCCGAGGCCTACAAGGTCGCCGCCCTAGACGTCACCAACAAGATCAGAGCCCTCGAGGCCTTCGGAACCGAGTGATCAGCCCTTCAGGCCGCGCGCCAGTAGCCCAGGGCCTTTACGCGTTCCTTCGGCAGGTTGAGCTCCTTCAGCAGGTACGACGTGAGGGTGCGGGTGGTTTGCGTGTCGCAGGCGATCCAGACGAAGGCGCCGCCCGGATCGCCGATCAACCGCGGCAGGTTGGCCTTCACGTCGGCGATCAGCTGGTCGTCCTTGCGGGGAACCGTCCGCAGGTCGTGGTGCTCAGGGTTCAGCCGCAACGGAAGGTCGTGGTCGGACTCGTGCGAGGTCTCGAACCAGATCGTCGCCGACAGCTCCGGCGCTACCCCGAGCAAGGAGTTGATCGCCGGCAGCGAGGCCGGATCACCGATCACCAGCATCCTGACCGGCAACGGGTCGGGGACGTCGAACCCGGTGCCCTGGACTGTTGCCTCGATGACGTCACCGGGCTCGGCCCTGCGGGACCAGTCGGACGCGCAACCGTCATGCAGCGCGAACTCGACGCTGAAGGTTCCGGCTGCCACGTCCGGGTCGACCAGCGTGTACGCCCGCTGGTGCGGTTTGCCCGCATTGTCGAACCAGAACCGCACCCACATCGTCGGATGGATGCCGATCGCCTCCAGCAGGCCGCCGTCGGTGAAATGCACGCGGCGATAGCGTTCGGTCACCTGCTCGGCACCCGTCACGGTGAACTTGAAGTCCTTGCCCCGGAACAGCTTGAGGACCACACCTTCCCAACCATGCCCCACAACTGCCTCCTGTCGGCGAGACCGGTCAAAATGGGCATTGCGGCCCAACACGCTGACTTGTAAGTTAGCGCAGCCTAACCTAATTACCGAGCCTCCATGAAGGGACGGCGAGTGAACGCCAAGGTCTTCCGGGACATCTGGGGTGTCCCGCATTTGAGGGCCGGCGATCCGCTCGCGCTCGCCTACCTCCAGGGCCTCAACGCGGCTGGTGACCGCGCGTGGCAACTCGAGCTGGAGCGACGCCGCTTCCTCGGCACCAGCGCCGCCTTCCTCGGCCGCGAGGCGATCGGCTGGGACACCTTCGCCCGTCAGGCCCGCCTCGGCGAGACCGCCGAACGCTGCTACCAGGCCCTCGACGAACCCACCCGCGAGTGGATCTCGGCGTACGTGGCCGGCGTGAACCACGGGATGCCCACCGGCGCCCAGCGCGCCCCGGAGTTCGCGGCGACGGGACTGACGCGCGAGGAGTGGGAGCCGTGGGCGCCGCTCGGCATCTGGATGGGCATCCACATCCTGTTCGCCGGCTTTCCCAGCAAGCTGTGGCGCGAGCACGTCGTCAACCACCTCGGTGAGGCGGCCGCCGATCTCTTCAACTCCGAAGGCCCCCGTACTGCGGGCAGCAACGGCTGGTTGATCCCCGGGGATCACACCGTGACGGGATCCGCGATCATCGCGGGCGATCCACATCGCTACATCGAGAGCCCGGGGATCTACCAGCAACTCCGGTTGTCGTGCCCGGAGTACGACGTGGTGGGGCTCGCGGTTCCGGGGATTCCGGGGATCGCGCACTTCGGGCACACCGGCGGGGTCGCGTGGGCGATCACCAACGCGATGGCGGACTACCAGGACCTCTACCGCGAACAACTCCGCCGCACCTCGTCCGGAGTCGAGGCACTCGGACCGGACGGCTGGCAGCCGGCGACCGTTCATACCGAGGTGATCGAGGTCGCCGGCCAGGATCCGGTGCAGATCGAGGTGATCGAAACCGCCCGCGGCCCGATCATCATCGGCGGCCCGGACCAGAGGGAAGGCGGAGGCGGAGAGCCAGGACAGGGCGGCGCTGGCGGACTCGGGCAGGCGACCAGTCTGCGGTATCCGCCTCGGGTTACTGGGCGGCTGGGGTTCGAGGCGCTGCCTAAGTTGCTGAGGGCAACCACTGTCGCCGACGTGGACGAGGCGTTCAGCGACTGGGCTGAGCCGGTCAACGTGGTGATGGCCGCGGACACCTCCGGCGGCCTGCTCCATCGGACCGCCGGAATCGTCCCGACGAGACACCCGGACAACGAACAGCGCGTAGTACCGGCTTGGGAAGCCAAGTACGAGTGGCAGGGCTGGTACGAGCCGATGCCTCGGGCAACGGTCGACGGGTACGCCGTGATGGCCAATGCCCGTGAGCTGGCCAAGGACCTGGGGGACGAGTTCGCGGCGCCACACCGATCCCACCGCATCCGCGAGCTGCTGACTTCGCGAGACGCGTGGACCATCGCCGACATGCCGTCCATCCACACCGACACCTGGCTCGGTTCAGCCGGCGGCATCCTGGATCTCCTGGCAGGGTTGGAAGAACTCTCCCCGCCGGCCGCGTTACTGCGAGCCCGTCTGCAGGACTGGGACCGGCGAATGGATGCCACCAGCAACATCGCCTCCACCTATGCCGCAGTCCGGAAGGCGCTCAGCCGGCGTCTCGCGGAGCACCCGAGCATCGCTGTGCTCGACCAGGATTCCGGCTGCCCGGAGATGTTCATGCCCTGGATGGACACGCTCACGCACACCTCCTTCGCGTTGGAGAACCTGCTCACCACCGACCTGCTGCCCGAGCTCGACCTGAGCCGGCTGGCCGGCGAGGCCCTCGAGGAGGTCGCGGCCAAGAAGCCCCGCGGACCGTGGGGCGAAACCCACCAACTCTCGCCCCTGCATCAGCTGCGCGGCCCTCTGTTCGACCCGGACGAGGAACCACTGGACCTCGGGCTCTCAGGAGATCACCACTGCGTGATGTCCACCTCGGCACTGCCCGGTCTCACCGACGTCTGTATCCGTGGCTCGGCCGCCCGCTTCGCCTGGGATCTCGCCGATCGCTCGAACAGCAGGTGGATCGTCCCGCTCGGCGCCTCCGGCGTACTGGGCGACCCGTTCCACCACAACCAGTTGCCCCTCTACCTCCGCGGCGACCTGGCCCCGATCGAAACGGCGTGGGACAAGCTCACCCCCGAAGACCTCGCCTTCGAAAGGACTGTCCCCGGCTTCGGTACGGTCCAGATCATCCCTTCGGATCCTGAGCGTGACCTCGACCTGATCTACGACTGGGTCTCGGCCGATCGCGCCCAGTACTGGGGCATGGGTGGGGAATCACGCGAGAGCGTCGCCGGGATCTACCAGTTCCTGGACTCGCTGCCCACCCATCACGTCTACCTGGTGCAGCGCGACGGAGTACCCGTCGCTTTGCTGCAGACCTACGATCCGCAGGCTGACCCGGTCGGCGAGGCCTATCCTGTTGAGGCCGGGGACATCGGTGCCCACCTGCTGGTGGCGGCGGGCGAGCCGCGCCGGGGCTTCACCGGTCACCTGCTCCAGGCGATCGGCGAGTTCCTGCTCATCCAGCAAGGCCATCCGCGCCTCGTGGTCGAGCCCGATGCACGCAACGACAAGGCACTCGATCGCCTCAAGCGCTGTGGATTCGAGCTTGGTCCGGTGACCGACGTCCCGCAGTACGAAAAGCCGCCGAAGCGCGCCCAACTAGCCTTCCTGACCAGAGACGCCTTCGCCCGCTGATCGTTCCAGCAAATCGGTGATCGCCGGGTTCTGTGACAAGCGGGGATAGCGCACCGACAACTCGTCCACCAGCCGCGCCGCGAACCCGCGAGCGGCGAGGGACAGGTCTGGCAGTGAGGTGGACACCACCTCGGGGGTGAAACTCGCACTGATCTGGATCAGCTCTCGCCCACGATCGAACCGCAGTTGCTCGTCTGCCTCCGTGAAGGAGTAAACGGCGCTGCTCCCCGGCGGGGACAGTTCTTCCGTGATCCCGACGATCGACGCGGCGAAGTGCAGCAGCGGAACCCAGCCGAACCGGGTGCTGATCTCGTCCGCGCCGACGGAGATACTGACGTCGCCGGGAAAGCCGGACCACCAGAGGTCGGACTTGGCAGCCGTACCGACATCGTGACCGTGTTCCCAGCCCTGAAGAGTCGCCGGATCCGTGAGGCGGTAGCCGAAGCTGATCATCGCGACCTGTCCACTGGGTGCACGGTCCGGACGCTACCAGTGGGATCCACCCAGACGCGGACCCGACCAGTGCCGCTCTCGCCGATGACAACGCCCGGGCCGAAGTCGTACTCATGGGCGGAAAAGCCGGTCTCCGCGTCCTGGTCGATCGGGATCGGCGCCCGGTCGACCACGTCTTGCGCCAGGAGCCCCAACTGGTCGAAGTCGAAGTCCGGGTGGAACTTGGTCCCCATCGCAGGCGACCCAGCAGAGTGCCTGGGCATGATGTGGAGCTCCACCTGCTCCTGCTCGAGCCGCACCGGACCGCCGTACGGCGACAACTGCCCGGTGGCGGCCTGCTCGGTGACGTGGCGTTCGACGACGTCCCGGACCATCGGCTCCAACTGTTGCCTGCGGCCCGCATCCTCAGCCAGCCGGAGCTCCTCGACCAGCTCCCGCATCTTCGCTTGGTAGAGGCGCCGCCGGGCCGGATCGTGTCCTTCGTAGTGCTCCTGCAGCTCGAGTTCTTGATCCAGGTAGAGCATCTCCCCCATCCGGCCCTGCTCGTGCGGGGTGAAGTCGCCTTCGGGCGTGAGCCTGGAGAGTTCGCGGATCTCGTGCACGATAGCCCTGCGCAAATCCTCCGCTTTGATCCGGTCGGACACCGTCACGACGGCGTCCTCGGTCCCGCCAGTCAGCCGGTACGCCGCTGGGTGGCCGTCGGCGACCGGTCCAACCGTGAAGCGGACCACGATCGTCTTGGCGGTATTGGTGGTCACCTCGACCACCATCCCGTCACCGATCGGAGACAGCGCGACGACACCGGCGTAGGGGCGCAGCTCGGAGTCTGCGAGCGCTCGCTTCACCTGCTGTGCGAGAACCGCGTGGTCCTGAACGGGATCATCGGCAACGAATCCTCCGAGTTTCGCCGCGTTGCCTCCACTGCCGATGGCGCCGAGGGTCGTTCCCGCGGAGCCACGGTCACTGGCCGGCGTGATCGCCTCGCCGGGCAGGTCGCCCCTGGACAGCGGGAAGAGCGGCTGCGGATGAACCGTGGCCGACAACCCCTCGGCCTCCACCGCCGCGGCCACCGCGGTGGTGAACGGCAGCGTGCTGCCGGTCGAGTTGTAGAGGCTCCTGAGATTCACACCGGCCTCGTCAGCCAGTTCGGCCAGACGTGGGTGCAGCGTCGCGAACGCCTCGGCGAATCCGCCGTCCTCCGGGTCGCCGTGCAGGCTGCCGTCCGGCAAGGCCTGGTAGTGGCGCATGCGTCCATCGGGGTCTGTGACGGTCAGCAGGATCTCGACCTGCTGTTCGCGGGCACGGGTGAGCGCATCGGTCAACACCTTCGACGGAGCGGCCGGATCGGCGATTACCCACGGCCGGACCGTCAGGTACTGCTTCGCCGGTGGCGCCGCATTGTCTGCCGTCCAAGGCGTCGTGACCGTCTCGCCTCGCTCCATCCGGGCGATCATCGCGTCGTACTCGTGCTGGAACATCGTCAAGGAGGCCTCACCGGTGGCTGCCCCCGGCACCCGGACGACGCGGCGAGACGACTCGCCACCCCCGCGCTTCAGGCTCTTCCGCTCGACGGTCAGGTCGTAGCTGACGCGGACCCGGGCCGTCACCACGGTCCCCTTCTCGAACCTGCTCCGCTCCCGCCGCACACCGTTGAGATCGCCGACCCGGTCCGACACCTGCTCGCCGGCCGACAGGCCACCACTCACACCCAGCTCGTTGAGTTGACTGGACTCGTCGCCGCTGGTGGACAGTCCGCCGCTGAGCGGGAGCAGCCGGCCGAGCGACACCGCGGTCGAGGTCGTCCACTCGCTCCGGTTGACCTCACCGAGCTCGGTGTCGCCGAGAGGGCCGGTAACCGGCTGGACATCCGAGACGTTCGCTTCGACCGTGACCTCGACGACCTGGTTCGCGTGCCCTGGCACGGGCAGCGGTGTCATCGCGTAACCCTGCCCGGTCGCCATCCGGGAGAACGTGGCGTTCCGGGCGGAAGCCGAGAACTGGTTCGCCAGCTCGGCCCGATACATCCGTACGCCGATCGGATTCAGCAGGTCCGCGCGGGCGAGAACCTTACTGACCGCGTCGAGCAGTTCGTCGCTGACCGGATTACCCCGGCCGAACGGCGTCGTACTTTTGACGACGTAGCTGCTGGGCAAGGTCGGCCGACGGTGATCGACCAGCTGGGCTGGAGTCGTCTCGGCTTCGGCGTTGTGTCCGTGATCGACCAGTGCCGCCGGAATGAGCTGGACGACCTCGCCGAGGAGCTCCGCACGGAAGACCTCTTGCTCGTTCAGCGAACCACCAGCCCAGCCGACGGCGCGTCGTACCAGGCCGTGAGTGTCGGGCTGCTCAAGGGTCACTTCGATCGTCAGCTGCAGAACGCGGCGGATCCGTTCCCTCTTGGCGAAGCTGGCGATGCGTTCCAGCCGGGTCGACTGGTGACCGACTTCCGCCGTGACTCCTCCGCTTCGATCGGTCCCCAGCGTGCTGGAGCCGCCGTGGCCGGTTTCCAGATTTCCCGATCCGCCGATCGACCGCCCGATGCCCTGCGAGCGGCGCAACCACTCGTAGAGGTAGCTCTGGGAGATGGCGCCCGCTTCCTGGGTCTCGCCAAGGCTCTCGGCAGTGCCGTCGACGAACTTCGCCTTGATCCGCACGCTGATCTTCTGCTGCGAACCACCGCCCGGCCGCGTGAGCGGGTAGCTCCGGACGAGCCCACCCGGACTCAGCATGTCGTCGATCCGGCCCCACCACCGGGCGCCGCCCAGTTCCCTGAAGAAGCTCGTCGCCAGCACAGGATCCTGCTCGACCGGCACTCCCGCCGACTCCACGACCGCCGTCACCGTGTCCAGAAGTTCTGCGTCGTCCGACAGCGTGACGCTCTCGACCGGGTCGCCGCCGAGTGAGGTGCGGTAGTCCTCAGGCAGCGCCACGAGTTGCGGGATCTTGCCCAGGCCGACCGCTCGCTCCAGCACCAGGTTCAGCTTCTCCGCGGCCGTAACCATCATCGGCGTCGGCCGGGGCCCAACTGTGGCGGCAACCTTGGCTGTCAGCACCTCGGGGGTGTGCCGCTCGCTCAAAGCCGGCGCAGGTGCAGCCGCAGCCAGGTCCGCCCGGTAGCGTCGCAACAGCGCAGGCAACGTCTTGCGGTCGAGGGACAACTTGTCGTTGAGAAACCGCTCCACAGCATCCGCGACCATGTGCACCGGCAGCGCCAGCTCACCCTCGCTGTAGAAGCGCAGGGCGTCGCGCTCCGGGACTTGGAACACCGTCTGCCCCGGCGCATGCACCGACTCGGTGGCGCCGGTCACGTTCCCTGTGACCGTTCCGTCGCTGACCTGGAGGTCGAAGTCCACCGAAGCCTTGAAGACGTAGTGCCGGCCGACCTCGATCGTCAGCTGTTCAGCACCCCAGATCTGTCCCACGCTGGTGGACGTGACCCTGCTCTCCGAGCGACGACCGGCCAGCCCACCGCCCGATGCTTGATCGCCGACCCCTCCGGCCGAGCCTGTCCAACTGCTACCGGTGGAGGTCGCGCTGGTCATCCCCTGACTGCTCAGCGACAGATTGATGTGGCCGGCCACCCCATCGGTCACCCCGACGTGTTCCACATCCCGGATCTCGCCCACCAGCGAGACGCGCGCCTGCCCCGGCACCACGCCGCCACGGACGACCACCTGGGTCCGGTACGGCGTACTGGTCCAGCCCGGGTGGGACATCAGACTCCTCGGATTGAGGAACGACGCGAGGTGACGCAACGCGGTGTGGTCCATCCGGATCGACGGCGGCAGTGAGTCCAGCAAGTTGCCGGTATCCAGGCCCAGCAGAATCGCCCGGTCGAGCACCTTCGCGGCAACCGGGCCGTCGACCGACCTGTACGGCGTACTCGTGGTTGCCGAAGGTTCGTCGGAGGGCAGGAAGTCGCTGTCCATGAGTACGCGGGCACCGGTCCCCTGCGTACCTTTGTGGACGGAGATCTTCTTGCCATCGTCCAACTGCGTGACCGTCAGCTTGTGCGGGATCTCGAACACCGCGACCGGGGACTTGCTCTCCACCAACGTCACCTGGTTGACCGTGCCGCCCGTCACCCAGTTGAGAGCGCGGCCCAGCGACGACCTGCTGTACGAGAAACCGGTCGAGCCACCAAGCCCACCAGCCGCGTCACCGCTGAGGCCGAGTTTGGCCGACCAGGGCAGTGACTTCGCTCTGCCGCCGGACCGACCGGTGCTGTTCGATCCGATGTTGAGGATGACGACCGCCTCGTCGGTGGTGACGCCGATCGCCTTGTGTGCGGAGTAGTCCGGCTCGATGTCGATGCGCAAAGTGATGCTCTCCGTCGCGTGCCCGAGCCGCGGCCGGACCAGGGTGAGCTGCAACCCGGTCTGTACTGCAATGTCGTACCCCGTCTCCAGGCGGAGCGCGGAGAACTGGTTCCGGACCTCGGTCAGATTGAGCAGCTGACCCAGCCGCTCAACCGGGTCTTCCGACAGCTTCGTGAGATCGGGCTCGCCGTTTGCGTCCAACGGCGGAAGGTATCCCTGCTTGCTGAGATGCTTTGCGACATCCGGGAGAGCCTCGTCCCCACCGGTGAGCGCCTGCACCGCCCAGGGCCCCGGACCTCTTAGCTGGCCGGCCGCGATTCCCGTCCAGGAAGGAAGTTCGAGCTTGCGGCTGGGATCTGTTCTCGGGTCACCTTGCACCACCTGTCGGCCGTTCTCGATGACCGGCCTGCCATCGGCATCCTTGACCACAGCCGTGGCATCCACCGGAAGGCCGTAGCGGTAGGCATCATTCACCTGGAACCGCAGCAACGCCTCGGTACTGGCCTTCACCTCTTCGGCCACATCGTTGCCTAGCGCAATGGTCACCGTATGGTCGAGCACGACTCGATAGGCCTGCGTCGGTCCGGTGTACCGCTGCACGCCGACCTGGATCGCCGTACCACCCGCACTCAGCGAACCCGAGCGCGCAGTACTCCGACTGCTCTGCACGGACGGCCCGACCCCTACCCCCGAGCCACCGACATCGGCCGCTCCGGCGCCGGCGCCTGCCGCCACCGAGGTCGTCGTACTGTTCGACTGATCTCCGGAGTTGCCGCTGAACCCGACCCGAAGGCGTTCCTGCCAGTGGTCCTCACTTTGCGCGCCGACCGGTTCCGCCTGCTGGTATCTGACTTCGGTCTTGATCAGCAGATGGCCCACCGGCTGACCGTCGACCACCAACGGCCTGATCAGCCCGTGGCCGGTCGACTCTCTCAGTTCGCCCGCCAGATCATCCACCAGCGCGTGGTGGATCTGATCACTGACGTGATTGGCGAGCGACCCGAGTCGGCCGGCGACCTTCCGGCGTACTTTGTTGCTCAAGGCATCCAAGCCGTCCAGCGCGCTGACCACGTGCTCAGGCATGTTCTCGCTGCGCTGCGCGGCGTCATCGAGCCGAACCGTCTTCTGTGGCGCCGCGACCGTGTACGCATGCGAGAAGGACAACGGCAGTTCCTCGAAGTCGCCTGGACGACCGGTCTCGACCGTGCCCGCAGCAGACCACGGCCTCCCGTTCGAGCGGACCTCCAGATCCCAGGACGCCTTGCCGCTGAAGAGAACCGACTCGCCACGGTTGTCCTCCACCCCACCGCCGAGCGCGTACTCCGAAGCGTTCGCCGTCACCGCCCTCGCCTGCTCGACCGACACACTCGCCCGCGTCGAGAACACCTTGCCCAGCCAGTGCACGATCGTCTGCTCGCCGGCCAGTTCGGTCAGTTTGCTGAGCGAGAATCCTCCTGATCGACCGGTCTTGGTTGTCGCCGTGGTGGAAAATCTGCGTCCGCCCTGGGGCAGCATCCCGTTCACGTTCTGCGAGCTCCGCACCGGCGGGTCGAGGACCTCGACCAACTCCTTTGCCTTCAACCGCACGCGCAGCTCGCCTGGAGTGCGATCGCCTACCCGCAGCACCAGACCCTCCGCGCCGACCAGATTCCCGAACTCGGCAAGCAGCGTGCCCCGCAGACCTTCGACACCGAACTGCTGATCAATGCCCTGGGCAACCAAGGTCTCGTTGATCCGGTCCGCGAGCGCCGTCAGATGCGGGAGCTTGCCGCTCGACATTCCGGTCGGAAGGGCAACATCAGGCGGCGCGATCTTGCCCATCGCGACCCGATACAACTCCAAATGATCCGCGGCCTCCAGCGCCGTAGCACTCAGCGCATCCGGCAACTGTCCATCGGTGGTGTTCAGTCCGTCGAGTAGCGACTGAAATCCAGCTCGTGCTGCCTTCGCTCTGGCCAGCGCCGCACGGTAGGCCTCGAGGATCTGCTCGTGCCTGACGCGAGTCGCCGCCTGCTTCTTGGCGTCGGCTTCTGCTTCGCGGATCCGAGCGTGTCGGCCGTCGTCCTTCGCGTCGGCTTCCACGGTTGCCTGTTCTTGCGCAGCCGCCTCGGCCGCGGTCGCAGTACTGATGCTGTCTTGTTTTGCGTCGATCCGGGCGCGCAGGCCGGCTATCGCTTCATCCAGAGCGCTGAGCTCGTTCTCGACCCGGCCCGTCAGCTCTGCCCGTGGAGAAAAGGTGCCGGCGCGGATGCCGGGCGCGGCCACGAGGAGGCGCGCTTCCCACGGGTGCGCGGGCGGGACCTGCCCCCGCTCTCTGATCGCGGCTGCCAGACCCTCGATCTCACCTCGTACTGCCTTCTCCTGTTCACGATCGTGGGCCTGACCCGTCTGATCAGCCCGTACGGCGGCTTCGGTCCACTGGCGTCTCAGCAGTCGATACTCGTTGAACTGCGCATCGCCACAAGCATCGCGATCCTCCGCCGAGAACCTGGCCATCATCCGGTGCATCCACCCGGTCGCCGGCGCGGTTCGATCGTGCAGCGCATGGCTGATCTCGTGCACCCACACCCGCGTCAGTTGTTCGGTAGCAACCCGTGGAGAGATCCGTACGACGTGCGGACGATCCGCCGTACCGGCCTGCAACGTCGTGGCGGCCACGTACCCACGCCGAACGTCGCCAACCTCAACCCGGAAGTTCTGCAACCCATCCGCGGTCTCGACCACCACGGTCGCCGGACCATCCGTCGACACCCCAGTGATCGCGCCACCGAGATCGGACACCCTGACTTCTCGAACTGCCGCCATAGCCTCGGCCCGGCTGAGATCCGGCGCCCAACGCGGACGCCCTCCAGCCGTGAACCCCGTACCCGGTACTTCTGGTGCCCTGACAGTGCTGCCTTCAAGGGCTGCATCCCCAGGACGGCGATACCGCTCGCCCGGTGCTCGAAGTACCCGTCCGAAGTCCGCGCTTCCTTGCGGCGTTCCTGCCTGATCACCAAGGCTCACCCCCGGCCTGATCAGCTCCGCCAACCTCCGCAGGATGTCTTCAGCCGCTCTGATCCGACCACCAGCTCGCAGCACACCCTCCGCACTCCCGCGCTCGGACATCACCATGCGCTGCAGAGCAGAGTCAACTTCCTGCCTCACCTCAGGCGCCAACTCCGTCGTCGCACTCAACCTGCGCAACGCCTCCGCGGCTCCATCAGCCCGAGTTCCTCCACTGACGGCGGCAACCTCCGCGCCAAGCCTCGCCACAGCGTCGACCTGCAACCGCGCGCTCGACGCACCATCGGCCGCACGCACGGACAGACTCTTCACAACCCGCCCAAGCACCCCCGCCGACAAAACCACCTGCCGACCACCACCCCCAACCACCCGCACCCCACCACCCCGCAACAAAACCCCACCCGGCACCACCAACCCCAACGCCTCACTCACCACCCTCCCAATAGCCGGCCGGGGGCTGACTGCGCGCTGGATGGTGCTGCGTTCTTCGCCTGCGGGTGGTGCTACCGGGCTGTCCTCGTCGAGCGCTCGGTGACGCCCGCCCGGGCTCTCGGTGTCCAACTGGCGGTGGCGACCAGGCAAGTCAGCACGCGAGCCGCGCGGGTTGGCACGCTCCTGCGTGTCGGGCGCGTGAGGCTCT
>Ga0193717_1000213_pt1 | contig 46268 bp, 42 predicted proteins | sample U2c2metaG_FD_145900 | JGI IMG/M metagenome (GOLD analysis project Ga0193717, IMG submission 145900) | Soil microbial communities from a riparian zone of the East river system, Colorado, United States - U2c2 | ecosystem: Environmental > Terrestrial > Soil > Riparian zone | place: USA: East River... | reverse complement strand
AAATTAAAGTAGATACTCTTGGCTGAGGGGAAGGGTGTGACTTCCACATTGCTTGAGATAGCATTGGTGCCAAAATTGGATACTTCCGGATCATAACTGGGGTATTTAAAGACATTGATAAGGTTTCGTCCGGAGACGCCGACCGAAATCCGGGAAACACCCTTTATCAGATCCGCGGGCAATTTATAGGTCAATCCCATCTCCCGGACGCGGAAATAGGAAGCGTCCTGTATCCATGGGCGGGCCGTTACGCCCAATTCTGTCAGCCGATAGTTGCCGTTGGACTTTTGCCCCGTAGGATCCAGACCTGTCTTGTCAAAATCAGGCGAGGTGCCGAATATATCGCTCAGCAAAGTCGTCAGATTGATATTGTCACCGCCTTTTTTCCAATGCATAAGAAAGGTAAATTCGAAATTTTTCCAACTTAGTACACTGCGCAGGGAGGATTGAAAATCAGGTTCAGCGTTCCCAAACTTGTGCAGACCTGACTCCGGGTCCTTTGAATCCTCGGGGCCCTGTATGCCAACCATTTGGGTTGGGCTTTGTCCTTTTTGGATCCGATAGGTTCCCAATGAGGCTCCAAACCCTCCTAAATTGAAGGAAGGCACGTCCAAACGGGTTACTGTTGCCGTGTTCTTCCAGAAGCGGAGCTCCAGATTCCATCTCAGGTCCCGCGTGATCACCGGAATCGCATTTATGCCCACTTCAACCCCCTTGTTTTTGATGGCGGCGACATTTTTCCATGCGAGGCTGAAGCCGGATGAGGTAGGGACCTGCACATTCAATAAGAGGTCTTCTACTTTCTTAATATAATAGGTTCCTTCAAAAGTCAGCCTGTTTTTCAGGACACTCATATCGAGACCGAATTCCAATTCCTTTTGTCTTTCCGGGCCCAGGCTTTCATTGCCCTGTGTCAGATCGATGAGGGATCCGGTAGTACCATTTACGATAACCGGCACCAGCGGCGTATAGATCGCTCCAAAGGGAGCAAAATTACCCGCTTCTCCATAGGCCGCTCTTAATTTTAACTGGTTGATCCGATCCGATGTCCAGGAAGAAAAATTTTGAATATTGAAGGCTACTGATGCCTTGGGGTAATAATAGAGCTTATTGGCATCTCCATTCCGGCTGGATTTGTCTCCTCTCAATCCAAGAGTGGCTATGACAATGTCACTGTAGTTGAATTCTTCCTGGGCAAAAAATCCTCTGTCCTTCTGAATGGTTTTCACCTGATTAACCTGGATCGATCCGGACTGGTTGAGATTTGTCTGGGTGCCTATCAACTGAGTGGCCGTACTGACTACTGTATTTTGATTGATATTTTCGGCCGTTATACCGGCTTGGGTTCGAAAACTCATTTGCGGAGTTGGTCTGAATTCATAAACAGCGGATGCGTTGATATTTGAGTTCTTTGACAATGTCGTTCCGAAAATGGAAGCGCCATTGGTGCCGTTGCCATCTTTTTCGAATTGCAATTCTTTGGGGAAAATAGCGGTGGTGCTGAGAGTGTAGTAATCTATGCCTCCTCTGCCTGTCAATTTTAAACTGTGTTTTTCAGAAGAAAAGACTTTCCAGTTTACAGCAGTTCCCAATAATGTCCGGTTGACATTCTCCCTATTCGTCATGAGGTCTCTGGTTTGTACGAAATTGGAAGGGGCTAGGGGGTTATTGGGGTAATTGCCGTTGGCGTCCGGATAAAGATTTACCCAGCTGGGCGTGGAGACATATGAGACCCCCAGCGTGGTACTTGTGTTGTCATTGTTGAAGAAACCCCGGTCGGCTTTGGATTCAACGTAATTGGCATTTATGGAAAAATCCAGGGTATTGGTGATCTTTTGCTCCAGGTTGGCCCGGAAGGACGTTTTTCGGTAACCTGTCGTTTTTACAATGCCATCGTCATTCCTATAAGTAACTCCTGTATAATACGTCGTTTTATCATTGCCTCCGCTGACATTCAACCTTGTGTTGTTCATTACCCCTTTGCGACCGTATAATTCATCCTCGTAGTTATATGTTTTCCCATTGTTGGCATTGTATATTCCCACGCCGGCATTCCCAAAAGCACTTCTTACTTTCGCTGTATCCCAGCTGCGTTGACCCAGTTTGCGCAGCTGAGCCTGCGCTCCGATGCTTTCGCCAATTTCAATTCTGGGATTCCCTCTGATCCCTCGCTTGGTGGTAATAATAACGACACCGCCTGCCGCCCTTGATCCATATATAGCGGCGGCCGAAGCTCCTTTTAAAATTTCGACGCGGTCGATGTCTTCCGGGTCCAGATCTGCGACCCTGTTGGACGGGTTGTCCTGGAAGTTATTATTTCCCTGCCCGGCAGCCTTTGAAACGACGTTTAATCCGGCATTGATGGATGAATTATCAAAATACACGCCATCCACTATGAATAAGGGTTGTGAGTTAGCGACAATTGATGTAATTCCTCTTAGTTTGATGGATATTCCTCCTCCGGGCGCGCCGGAATTGGAGGAAATATTCGCTCCGGTGAACTTTCCATATAGGGCTCCATCGACTGTTGCCTGCTTAACTGTTCCTATGAGTTCCCGGCCGGATACAGAGGCTACCGCATTGGCAAGGTTAGATCGTTTGGTAGAAGTGGCAAAACCGCTTATCACCACCTCGTCCAGTTTGCCGGCTGCATCGACCAGATTAATGGAGAGATTTTTATGATCGGCGTCGACGTCATAACTCTGTGTAGTGTATCCAATAAAAGAGATTACAATTACACCGGTTTTGCCAGGGATGGTTAGAGAAAATTTTCCGGTAATATCCGTGGAGGTACCCAGCGTACTGTTTTTCAGATTAACAGTTGCTCCGGATAGCGGGAAGTTTCCGGCATCTTTTACGATGCCCGTTACTGTGATCTGTGCAAATAAAAGAAATGGCAGTAATAGCAGAACCAATGCCGGTATGGCTCGCATCAATTTTTTTTTCATAGCAATCGTTTTGGTTAATTAATCAGGTTAGCAATGCAAATGAGGGTAGGAGAATTGAGGGTAGGGGCGGGGTAGGCAGGCCGGATTGGGTTAGATAAATTCGGGTACGCAACGAGGTTTCTCTAATATACGAAAAATAATTAATATTTTAAAATCGACAAATCCATCTACCCGCCGTACACTTTCCCATCCAGCCCCGTCCTTTGATCGTTGAACGGCAAAATGATTATTGTTTATTTCTGCCGAGCTGGAGCATTGCATGCAATTTCCGAGCGGAAAAGTACCGTCCGTTTAAAATTACAGCATAGATCTTTCTGGTATTCCTGATATTTTTCAGGGGATTTTCATTGAGCAGAACGAGATCAGCTATCTTTAAGACCAATTCGTCATGCAGATCAATTCCGGGTCGAATACCAGCATCTTTATCGGCAAAATCCGAACCCGTCAGCAGCGGCACACCTGCTAAGTACAATTCTTTGACAAGTGGCAGCAATTTTGGAGCAAGCATTTTTTCATAATCCGTGCTCTTTACCCTGTATAAAGAGATCAATGTGGGGTCATAGAAGTTCTTGTTCTTAGCTATTCGCGCTGCCAACTGTTGGCCATATTCGCCATACAAGCGATGTAAGGCGGAATCGGTTAGTTTCTCGCGTGTTGTTTCCTGCTCTTCGTATATCACACTGCCTAACAGTGACTCGGTATGCTCAATGCTTCTCGCACCGGCGTCCGAGGCTTCTTCAGGGGTGACATCTTTGGGCAGATGAACCGAGAACGGGAAGAGAGGTGTACATGCATATCCCATAGACCGGGTATTAAATACTTTCCCGAGACATCGATGGCCGTCGACCAGAAGATGGAATCCGATTTACCCATATTGGTTGTTTGGTCCTTGAATACCCAGTCGCCGGCGAAATTCGCTCGCTGGGCATTAGATAAAATTGCCAGCAGAAGAGGGGAATGAAAATTATAGAGCCACACCGATACCTGAATTCATCAAAAAGAAAGCCCGAGAGAATTACCCCGGCAGTTGGCGGAAGTATTTGGAAAAATATTAAATATAATGTGTGAATGATATAAATTTTCCAATAATTATATAACGCTTTCCAAGGTTAATACACTTAGCTTCCCGTCTTATTTATGGGGTTTTCAAATTTAAAAAAAGATCTTCCAGCAAGCTTGGTCGTGTTCCTGGTTGCTTTGCCGCTTTGCCTTGGAGTGGCCCTTGCTTCCGGTGCACCATTGTTATCAGGTATTGTTTCAGGAATTGTAGGCGGTATAGTTGTCGGTATGATCAGCGGGTCTAAAACAAGTGTAAGTGGGCCGGCCGCAGGGCTTACAGCGGTGGTTTTTGCAAGCATTGCACAATTAGGATCGTTTGAAGTCTTCTTAACGGCATTAGTAATTGCTGGTGTAATACAACTAGCCATCGGACTTTTAAAAGGAGGCATCCTTGCAGACTATATTCCATCGAATGTTGTAAAGGGATTGCTGGCAGCGATTGGCATTATTCTTATTTTGAAGCAGTTGCCACACGCAATAGGATATGATGCGGCTCCGGAAGATGACTTCACATTTGTGGGAGCCGAGGGAGAAAATACATTTTCTGCGCTGGCGAAAATGATGAGTTTTGTTACACCGGGAGCATTGGTTATCAGCATTGTTTCTTTGCTTATCTTTATTTTTTGGGGTAGGACGCCCTTAAAGAAATTAGGTTTTCTTCCAACTTCATTGTATGTGGTTGTGCTAGGGGTGGGGCTCAATTACTTTTTTAAACGGTTTGTACCATCATTGGTCATTGAGCCAACTCATTTGGTTAGTCTTCCCGCGATAGATACGGGTAAGCTATTGTCATATATTCATCTTCCCGATTTTAATTACCTGAGGAATTACCGCGTTTTTATGGTAGCGCTAACCATTGCAGTGGTAGCTACGGTGGAAACACTGCTAAATCTTGAAGCGATAGATAAATTAGATCCTCATAAAAGAGTGTCTCCGTCCAATCGTGAAATGGTGGCACAAGGTATAGGCAATATGACAGCAGGGTTACTGGGCGGAATACCCATTACATCGGTAGTTGTAAGAAGTTCAGTGAATATTAATGCAGGTAACGTATCAAAAGCTTCGACGGTATTGCATGGTGTTTTGATGCTGGTAAGTGTTTTGGTTTTGGGACCGGTTCTGAATATGATCCCATTGGCTTCCCTGGCTGCAATCCTGCTGGCGACAGGCTACAAATTGACAAAAATATCCCTGTTTAAGGAAATGTACGCCAAAGGCTGGAACCAGTTCATCCCTTTTGTTGTTACCATACTCGCCATTGTTTTTACCGATTTACTTATTGGTGTTTTAATAGGCTTGGGAGTAAGTATTTTTTACCTGCTGCGGAGCAATTACCGTAATCCATTTACGATGCGTAAAGATAAACTTGCAATAGGAGAAGTGATTAAACTGGAACTTTCTGATGAAGTATCTTTTTTAAATAAGGCATCCATAAAAGAAACATTATGGTCGGTGCCACAACATTCAAAAATGATCATCGATGCAACCCGCTCTACATTTATAGATAATGATGTATTGGAAGTGATCGATGATTTCCAAACTACTATTGCACCAGATAAAAAGATTCAATTAAATATATTGGGACTTAGAAGCAAGTATGAACTGCGAGATCATATAAATTTCATTAATGTGCTTGATAAGCAAACTGTGAAAATACTGACACCCGATAAAATTTTGGAATTGCTTAAAATCGGGAATGAACGTTTTCTGAATAAAAGGTTTAATGAAAAGAGCTATCGCCACCAGGTAAATGCGACGTCTTTCGGCCAAAACCCAATGGCAATAATTATTAGTTGTATAGATTCTCGCACATCTCCCGAAATAATTTTTGATTCGGGAATAGGCGATTTGCTTTCCATCCGCATAGCAGGGAATATTATTAGCCCTGAAATAACAGGAAGTATAGAATTGGCTGTAAAAGAAATTGGCGTAAAATTAATTGTAGTAAAAGGTCACTCCAACTGTGGGGCGGTCCTTGCCGCCGTTGAGCAATTGAAGGAAGGAAATATCGGCTCTGTTACATCTAAGATCGATAAATCTATTTTGCAATATGGTAAAGGCCATTTCCAAAGCGATAGGGTGGATGCCAGGTCAATGGAAGAGATTACCTGTTTAAATGTAAAAAACTCTATCGCAGAAATATGTAAACAAAGTTCGTATCTGTACAGTATGATTAAAAGTCAGCAAGTAGGGATTGTCGGCGCATATTACCATACCGCCACCGGAATTGTGGATTTTATTGATGTGGAAAATGTGATCCAGCCAACATAACAGGAAGGATGATATTGTATTTAAGCGAAGGAGCCCAATTTAAACGGGTTGGCCGATTCGGTCATTCGTTGATTGACTGATAAACCGAGCCGGGCTAGGATTCTACCTCGATTCGCTTCAGGTGATCATGGGTTTTTGTCAGCCCCGTAACGGCTCAATAATATGGAGATATCATCCGGCATGTTTCATATATCACTTTGATAATCAAATATATGGAATAGGGTATTATTGATTTCACGCATCAGTTCAATTTTCAATAAACTGTCTTTCTAAACGAAAAGCCCGCCATGAGACTCTTTTATTGATAGCTCGGCGGGACATTAAGATCGGCTACTTCTTATTCGCCTCCGCCCATTTGTTATACTCCTTCACCACAGTACCCAGCACCTTCCAGGTATATTCCTTCGACCTGATCTTTTCCGCCAGTTCAGGATAATCAGCAAAATACAGCGGCGCTTTTGCATGAAATAACTGATTGCTGTTGATTCCGGCAGCGTTGGAGATCCATTTCGCCGCAGGCTCACCGTCACGAATAATGTAGTAATCCAGGAAACCCACTGTACTATTAGCGTTGTAAATAGAACCCCGCATCTCCGATCTCTTTACATACAAGGTAGCAATACCCCGTTGTACGACCTCAAACCAGTAGGAATCGCTGATGCGCTTTTGTCCCCAACCAAGGTAGACTTTGATATAATCATATTCGATCACAGTCGTTTTGCCGTCCTCCTTAAGAAAAGCGATCGTCTTGAGCTTTTCAGAAGGTATTTTTTCGGGATCACTGTCGTCAGAAGATTTAAAGCGAACGTCCTTGTTGAATGAAGTTTCAACCAATCCGATACGCGAGGTGCCGTCTGCAAAAATGAGTTTACAGTAGCCATATTTTGTGCCTGCATTGGCAACAATACTAAAGACAAACAAGAAGAGAAGGGTAAATAAATTTTTCATTTGATTTGGATTTAGGTAAAATAAAGCGCTAAAATAATCATACACAGTCAAAATTGCAAGTCTTGCTGAACCGATATGCAGGTAGTGTCGCGCTCCCGCGTCGTATACAAAAAAGGCTGAAAGTCAGTCAAATAGGTAGGGAATTCAGACGTGGTACTTATAGTTCATGAACATTTATTACATCATGTTCTATTTAACTTATATTCAATGTGATATGTTCATAATTATTAAACACGCAAACGCAAATTTTTGAAATACAATATGTTGTAATTGTTTTATTAAATAAAGCAACAGAACACGTTCATAATTTATGTTCATAAGGATAAATTTCAAACTTTTTTAAACGAAATAGCCAAAATCTTATCTTTTTTGAATTTTCACGGAAAAATCAAATTCAAACAAATACCATTAATCTTCAAGACCGAAGTTCTATTTTACCTATATAATTAAGAATTAGATCCCTTCCACCAGAGCTTTTTTAATCCAATCGTCTTCACTTTTACTGGTGATATGCCCCGGCTTCAGCAACGGATAAGGTTTTGCCGTAAATTGCCACCTTATTTCCTAAATCGGATTCTATGATGTCAGCTTTGATCGCCAAATATGGGGTGGCTGCGATGGACCAGGCTAAGAAAATTGGTGTCCGGGTCGGTGTGCTGGCCCAAAAAAGCGCTGCGAAAGATTACTACATATACAAATACATGAAGGTATTCCGGGGTGTGCCGGAAGAAGATACTTACCACTATTTATACAATGAGGCGCTTCTTCGGTATGATCATAATTATGCCAAGTTGCCTTTATTGGTTCGATTGTTCAATGAACGAACGGTAAAAGACGGATTTAAAGATGCGGATTTTGACGGTGGTCTGGATATGTTGCTGGCGCATATGCGGGCTACTATTGCGGTGAAGGCGTTGTACGCGGACCTGCGGGATGCCGACATAGATGTTGGGAAAGAAGTAGGTGAACTGACGAGCCTATACAGAGCCATAGTGAAAGAGAGAATGAAGCCGACAGAAGTCCAGCAAACAAGAGAGATCATAGAAGGGGTAGTGAAGGAGTTGCGGGGAACGCCGGTTCTTCTAGGAGATAATATTGATCTTTCCGATGTCGTTAAGGAATTAGATGAGCTATTTAAGAGCAACAGGCAACAGGGGGCGATCGACTTGCTGCTGAGGTTGCGGGAACGCGCCTGGGAACAGCGCAGTGCGGAGTTGAAATACAAGATCACGGCGAAATTGGGGCTGGCTTATTTCCAGTTGCAGGAAAGTCGGAAGGCGGCGGCCAATTTTATTGAACTATTAGATTACGGGGTGCATTTAAAAGATACTTACGGTTATGCAGCGATCGGTTTCGCCCTCATCGGAGATAGTCAGGGGGCTAAAAACTATTCGGATAAAGCGCTTGCCATCGATCCAGTCAATGCCAACGCTTATCTGGCGCTGTTGTATGTGTCAGAGACAGCCGGAGAAGAGCCATGGGAAAAGATTGTTTTACCTGAAGCTTTGAAAGAAAATGACGGCTTTGCTATTAATTGGGCACTGCATCTGGCACGGAAAAAGGATTATGTGGGCGCCAGAATGATCATTGAAGATGTCAACAAGCGTCACACGGAACGGGATTTCTTCAAGGTGGAAATCCTGAATGTGTTGGCGCAAACCATCATCGGCAAGGAGGAAAGTCTGCACCTGATGACGATGGGTATGGAGAACCCGGCCGTGCGCAAAGACTTGGAATATGCCAAAGAAAGGTTGACAGAGGCCTGGGAGATAGTAAAGGATTCGGATTTGCGCAGATCAAGTTGGTATGTGCTGGCCCATCGGGGAATCGCCAGCCGCCTGTTAGGAGATTATGAAGATGCGGTGGACGATTTCGTAGTGGTGATTAGCATCCATCCTAATTTCTTTGCCTATCGACAGTACTGGCAGATTGCAGTGGAGAAGGATGGCAAGCGGGAAAAGATTGTTGAGGAGATGGCAAAACTATCGATGTCAGAGGAGGAAAAGCAGGAGTGGGTGTTGATGAGGGCCGAATCGGCGTTCGAAACCGTCAAACCTGCTGAGCACTTGCCGGCCTTGGAGATGATGCTGCCGCAGGTTAAACGGGAAGATCTCAAAGTAGCATATTTGGAAGGGATCATCAATCTCTGGATGATCGATAAAAACGATGAGCAGGCGTGGAAGTATGCGGAGCAGTTGCGGGATTTTTTGCCGAAAAACCCCTACGGCTATCTTTTTCTTGGCAAAATCGCATTTAGAGCGGGTGATCAAAAAACGGCCCACGAAGAATGGTTAAAAGCGGCCGAACGTGTTGATGGTGGACCAATGCTGCCCTTTGCAGATAAAGTGGCGGTGGAGCTTATGAGGCTACAAGATTGGGATGCTGCTATTGAATTGCTGGATAGAGTGGCCGACAAGACCTATACAAATTTGCTTTCCCGAATGCTTATCTCCGCACATTATCATGCAGGTCATCACAAGGCATCGTTCGATTTGGCTAGTAGCCTGCTGAAAGTGAACCCGGAAGATATGTTTCTGATGGAGACGATATCCAATATTTATGAACTGGAAGGGAAATATAGTGATGCGATTGTTTTCCTCAATGATTTTATTAAGCGTTTGAAAGAACCAAGCTATATGTACCTGAAGCTTGCTTTGCACTATTGGCGCAACAAGCAATATAAGGAAGCTGTAGGTGCAGCGGAGCAGGTAATCGATTTGGATAAATACGATCCCGATGTACAATTTATAATCGCGGAGGCCTATATAAAAGCGGGAAGGTATGAAGAAGGAATGCAGCAGGGATATGTGCTAAGATATCTTCACCCGGAAAAACAGGCAGTGCATAGCAATTTTATGCAATTGAGCTTCGGCAATCAGGGGTCAACAGAGCAGTATTTTCCTGCTACAGTACAAAATGATACAACAGTAGAGTTAAGTGGGGGAGGCACTAGGCCGACAATATTTACCATTGTAGCGAATCCTCTATTTCCCCATGAAAGCGCATCGGATCATCCGGTCTCACAAGTATTATTGGGTAAGGCTGTGAATGATGTGGTGACGATTTCGGGGATGGAATATAGAATTGTGAGCATTAAGAGCAAATATACCCATGCTTTGCATGAGAGCATGGATGAATTACCGGTAAAACACGGCAACAAGGGACCTTTACGGGTGGGGCGGCTGAAACCGGATGGTGATCCTGCTGAAAACCTTAGAAACTTACTTAATACGATCACGATTTCAAGGGAGCAAAAAGAAGAAGAGGTTGGAGGATTAACGAGCAAAATGATGGAGGTGTACGACTCTGTACCATTCATACCTACCATGGGAACGAATGCCTTCCTGGCAGGTGACAATATCATTAATTTCTGGCGCCGCATGATCCATACGCCGGAAGCAGGAGTATATACGACGGGATTCGAGGAACCGGACACTATCCTCGCGGAACATTGGAAAGACTGCAATGGCTTTGTGCTGGACATCCTCGGCATCCTAACGCTCTATATGGCGGACGGGGTGGACGTACTAAAAGCAATGGGAAAAGATTGTTTGGTCACCAGATCAACCTGGGAATTACTGGAAAGTGATATCGACGCGTTGACAGACAGGATGGACGAAACGTCTTTATCGGTCGACTTTGAAGGCGATCGATTAGTAAAGATCGAGATTACGCCAGAGGAAAAACAGGCTCAGTTGGATCGGTTTCAAAAATTGGTCGATAGTTTGCGGGAATTTATAACAATCATAGATCCCCCGTTGAGCGAGGATTTTTCGAAAAAAAGAACTTTCGACGAAGTATTGGGAAGATCCTTTGTTGATGCGATGGCAGTGGCAGGCGACCGGGGGTATTGGTTGTTTTCGGATGATCCTGCCTTACGCAAACTGGCTACGGAAAGGAATTCACTGCGATGTATCAGTACGATATCGATGGTATCGCTCGCGGAGAAAGTAAAAGTAATTGATCATGCCCGCCTGAACGATATATTCGTGCAATTGATCCGGTGTAACTATCGATCGGTCCCGGTCAATCCACAGATCATGATGCAGGTGTTGATCGCGTCAGAATATTCGGTAAAGTTCCCCTTTACGCAGGCTACCGATCTCCTGGAAAAAGGTCTTGTGAAAGATGTGCCGGCAGTAGTTTTGGTTGTCAGGTTTCTTCAGGAACTTTTCCTCAATTGCAGTGTCGTTCATACGCGGACACTGGTCTTGCAGTTTCTGTTGCAAAGGTTGTTCGCAGGTAGAAATCGGGTGATGATAAGACTGATGCTCATCCGCGCGTTGCAGTTGAAATTCAATTTGCTTCCCATACAGTTGGAGGAGATCATGGCGCAGGTAAATTTATGGGTATAGCTTGTGCCAATCTTCAAGCAACTCTCGGATACGGCTTATTTCCGGGTGGGTACTATCACTATAATATCTATTTTATTTTTCCCAGATTACACTTAAGACAGTAGCGTATGTGCGTGTCACAATACAGAATTCAAACATTTGCTTGTCATTTTCTTCTTCTTTAAGCTCGCACCAGGTGGATTTGTAAATAGGCTGATCTGAATCACTTCCCTGATAAATTCTTCCTTTTGCATAGTATTCTTCTGCGACTGAATCGCTTGGAACCCGCAGTCTGTTACGATCTACTACTTTATGCCAGAAATTTTCTGACCTTTTCCAATACTGAACAATCCCGTCCTTGCTGTAAAATGCGCAAATGGGATGAGGACCAAGTTCGATGTAGCGATAAACGGTGGAGGCAAGACTTGTGTTAAATTTTTCTGCTAACATACGAATCAACCCCATACCGAATTTTTGTCTGAAGCATGCCTGTTTAAACGCATCGGCTGGCATCAGCAAGGCTGCTGCAAAATCATTGGCCTCTCTTTCTTGAATACCATGTTTATAGGCTTCTAATGTATAATAATCATCAGAGAATGTTGCATCTTTGCTTGCATGAAGCAGCATATGGCCCAACTCATGGGAAAGAACAAAACGCTTTTTGGGAGCAAATTCAATATTAGCGTTAAGTGTAACAATGGATTTTCCGTTTTTCATTACCACCCTGCCGTCGCAGTTAGTCATCGCAATCTGGCGGATATGTCCATCAAAATAAATAATGAGATCCTCTATAGCAATTTTGGCAGTATCTGATATGCCTAGGTCAGTAATTAATTTCCTTGCTCGTAACTCGGGGACAGTTATCATTTTATCTCGCCATTTTCCATTTTCTCAATTAGTTCAAGAATTTCTGTATCCGTAAGTATTTGTTGTAGGCTTTCATCATCCAGTTTCTCAAGATTTCTGAATTGCAGAGACGGAGATTTTTGACGCAATAGCTCAAAGATAGCTTCCTTTGAATGATGCTGAGCTTGTTGGATCATCGTAACGGCTTTGGCGACCAAGTTTTCCATAGAGTTTTTCTTGGTATGAACCGTCTGTTTGAAGAGCAGTTGCTTAATTTTTTGTACGCCGTTTGTTTCGAGCTCATTAGGATCATAACCATGTTCCTTCAGCATATCATCAAGGGTTTGCTGATCAGAAGTACTAATTTCAAAACAAGAATCGATGAGCTTATCGATATTGACCTTTTTTGCTGCCATAGTTGTTATCTTTATTTAGGAGCAAATAGTTTTGTAATAATGCGCTTTCCTTTTCGAATCTTATTATTGACAATGCCGACGTCTATACCATAGCTTGCCGCAATTTCGCGCGGAGCCACCTCGTCAACCCATTCGGTGAAAAAAAGAAATCCGTCTTGGTCATCTCCGAAATCACGCTCAATTTCTTTCCATCGTTCGGTGCTAATAATAATCTCTTCCTGATTGGAGTAATCAACAAAAGCTGTTCCGCCTTCTGCATCATCTTCGATGACTATATCCGATAATAAATCTCTTGATTGCACTGGGGAAGTAAGGGAAGCCTTAACATGATTGGAAATCAAACTTTTAATAACAAGTTTTAAAAAAATTAATAAATCCGGGTGTTTTTGCGGATCCCACTTCCTTTTTCCTTCTATGAGCCTTTTAATAGCTTCCTGAGCAAAATCTTCTCCATTGAGAACTTCAAGTTCAGATCTCGGGTGAAAACCAATATTATCCAATTTAAATTCAGCATACAATGTTAATTGCTTCAATAGTATAGCCCATTGATTATCACTCAATTGATTGAGTCTTGCTAAAGTTTCGGGGTTGGCTGCCATCGTTATTTACATCTACTATCCGTAAATATATGCTCCATTTTCTACTTTTTTTACAACTCTTTGCAAAAAAGCTTTTTTTCAGAGCATATATCAGTATATCCCTTTTAAATTATTGTAAAATGAGTCAATATAACGTAAAGAGTAAGCTACACTGTCGGATGAAGAAATTTGGCGAGTGGATAGCTCCGGAAAAAGAAACCCGAGATCAGATTAAGGCCCAGGCCGATGAAATCCGTAACCGAATCAAAGCGCAGGCTGAACAAGATGGGGTGACAGTGACAAAGACCCCATATTCAGGGTCATTTGCCACCAAGACCGGTTTGAGAAGGCATTTGCGTGGAGAAACAACCATCGACGGACAGGACGTCGATATCCCCTTTGTTGTAAAAAAGGATAAGGAAACTGAGTTTGGTCCATTGATGGAACGATTCAAAGGCTATGCTGAGAAATCATATCCCAAAACGAAGATTGAGGTTACCAAAAGCTCTGTAAAACTAACTTTTGTGGGTACAAATCTTACTTATGACATTGTACCTATGTTTGATACAGAAGAAAATGATCGGCAGGTATTGATAAGGGAAAACGGAGATATCATCAAAACCTCTATTGAAAAACACCGGGAATTTATCAGGTCACGAACAAAAAAAACAAAAGAGACCGAAGGGGTAGTGGCGTTTAACCACATGGTAAGGTTCTTAAAATGGTGGAGGGAGCACAAGCAGCAAAAAACTAATGATATCATTTTACTACCTAGCTTTCTGATAAACCTGTTAGCTGCTAAAGCATTGCAAGAGTGTGGCGTTTTTACAACCTACCCGCAAACGCTGGCCAACTGGTTTTCGTATCTGGCTCATATTGTCAGAGATAAGGAGACAATCTGGTTTAATGATAATTACGGGAAGCCACAACCTGATAGTTCCAAAGCATGGAACGTCCTTGATCCTGTAATGCCAGACAATAATATTGTCAAATCCTGGACAGGCTGGCAGGTTAGCGAGCTGGCTGATTGGTTGACGGAATCGACAGAAGTAATAAATAGAGCGATAGCTGCAGATATGCAGGGCCGCGACGGGGACAGCTTGGCGCATATGCAGGCGCTATTCGGAAAAATATTTTCTTCTCATTGTGAATAAAAATAAATATAAACTATTATGAGTACAACCAATACATTTTCCGGCACCGAAACTTATTCCATATCTGATGTGAAGGCAGTTATGCAGAATACCTTTGAAGACATCATCGGTTTCGCCAATCGGAACATGGTGGATTTTGAACAGGCTAAGAAATGGATTGATGATTTGACGTATATGCTGAATAAAAAAGCATTGAAGGCCTTTGAGTTGCAACTATTTAGCGGTACCTCGCGATTTAAAAGCTATCGTTATGAAGTTAGCAGCTTTGGAGTAGTGTCGTCAGGTGATCAATCTGGAGGTATAAACTACTACGCAATTCCATCTTCTACTAAAGTTGGTCTTTTTGCGGATTTGAACAAGGATAGCAATAATTATAATGAGGCCTTGAACGAACTGCTGAATAACCGTGGTTGGGGATCGAATGGTTCGGCCATGACTGGCACGGCCATCCACGAAAGGAACTACATAAGCAATGCATTGCAATTAAAAAGATCGGTTATTTCTTAAAATAATATAGTATGGAATTGGAATTGAATGAAGCCAGGCATCCGGTGGAATTAGCACAACGGGCCTACGATAATCTGGTGGCCCTTGATGAACAAAAGAAATCATTATTGGGTATGCTGCATTTTTTCTTTGATAAAAATCGACTTGAAAAATGGCATAAAAAGCATCATGGAAATCGCCTAGTCTTTCTGGACAAAGTAGTAACCGGTACTCCTCTTATTATTCTGGAGGGCGATGTGGGATGCGGAAAGACAGCCTTGGCGCATAGCGTAGCAACACCCCTTGGCAAACTGCTGGATAAACGCATTATTTGTTTTGAAACCCCGTCCAATATTCGTGGCAGCGGCAGGGTCGGAGAGATCTCTACCCGAATCACGGAAGCATTTACCAAAGCAAAGGCAAAGGTAAAGGGAGATGACATTGGGATTTTCATTATCGATGAAGCTGACGACCTCGCGACCGATCGTGAACAAAGCCAGGCACACCATGAGGATAAAGCAGGGCTAAATGTACTGATCAAGCAGATTGACACGGTGGCAAAGGATAATACCAACTTGGCCATCGTGCTCATTACCAACCGGCTTAAGGTTCTTGATCCGGCAGTGGTGCGAAGGGCTTCTCAAGTCATTACCTTCCGCAGGCCCGATAAGGAAGGGCGTAAGAAGGTATTCCAGGCGTTGCTGGAAGGAACACATCCATCAGAGAAAGAACTGGAGAATCTGGCAGAGGTTTCTGAACGCAAAGCCCATCCCTTCTGCTTTTCTGATTTGATTCACAAAATCGGCAGGCAGGCATTGATGAAGGCTATTGCCGAAGATCGACCTTTTAATAAGGATATCTTACTCGAACTGATAAAGACAGTGGAACCGTCACCTTTACTAAAATAACGTTATGGAAGAAAAAGTTAAAGTCCTGATAGTAATAGCCCATTACGGTCTGGACAGAAAAATTACTCAGCAAGAATGTGAGGCTGCTATAGCGAGTAACGAGTACAAGAATATCATTTATATTGATTTTGATGCAGGATTTGCCCGGTTGAATGATCTTTACGATCTACCCTTTGATAATGTAGCGCTGGCTCAGCAACGTCAATTCATTGAGAAAGTGGCTCCTGTCCTAGCTGAACATCCAACAGCGCAAATTGCCTATTTTGGATATGCTCCCATCCCGGTAGCCTTCCACTTCGGCTACCTCATGGGCAATACACATGCCTATACTGTTTATCAATGGCATCATGCGAAAAGAGCATGGTATAAGGAGACTGAACCCCCGATAACAGGATACACCTTTGAACTGGTGCCGATCGCGCTTCCACTCGAAGTGCAAAAAGGGAAGGGCGATATTTCGGTCCGCATTGGCACTTCTTTCAGCATTGACCCTAAAGCAACATTGGAAGTCATTGCTAATCCCGCCAATGAGTTTGACATCGCCCTTAGGTATCCAGACCCGGATGCGTTGTATTCTCAGCATCGTATTGAAGAGGTGGTAAACGCCTTTCAAAGTGTGCTGAATACGTATGCCAATAAATTAAGTGACAGAGAACTGATCCACCTTTTTCTGGCCTGTTCAGCCGGATTGCCCTTCGCTCTTGGTACACGTATCAACCCTAATATTTACCCCTTCGTTCAGACCTACCAGTTTAGTCGGGAGCGCACTCCCAAGTATAAAGAAGCCATCCTGATTTCGAAGGAGGTGAATGACCGAATACCACTTAGCGACGAAGACAAAAAAGTGGCCGAAGTAGTACGCCAGGATTGGGAGCAACTACTGCAACAAAAATTAAAACCCTTTATTGCTACGATAACCGGCAAGGAACCTCAGGATTGGCTCCAATCAATTTGCGGGTCCGATGGGGAGTATCAATTGGTAAGCAAGCACCTTAAAAGCCCTTGGAGTAATGTTATCCATATCGGGAAAACAACGCTTAAAGGAGACCATATTGACCAGACCCTCCGGGATGTTCAGGGCGGCTTTGAATACATAGAGCGCACCAATAGCTGGTTGCTCGATGATGGCTTTTTAGCGGGCCTCAAAAAACGACTGAGTGGCAACCCGCAGACAGACCTACTGCAAGCAGCAAGATTGTTCTTCTTCCATGAAGCCTTGCACTATGCTGGGGACGGACACCGCCTTACCAGGGAGATTGCAGATGGCATCGGTCAGTTTCCAAAGGTGATTGAGGATGCGGACTACCAGGCAGATGTTTGGGCCTTGCTTACAGATTACCGATATTGTCAGATATATGCACCTGAAAAACTGGAAGGTGGAGTAAAAGCATTTTTCTGCAACTCTATTGACACGGCAGTAGAAACTATGTGGAGTTTTGTAGATACCGGCACAGAACTGGAGTCAATACAGATTCGGAGTATGAACCGATTTTTAAACTGGTATTGGCAGTGGGTACGGATTGAGAATTTGAAAGAAAAAGGCACCCTGGAAGAAGTCGTATGTATCCTGCTGGATAAACCGGTAATAGAATTCGCAGGTGCGCCCATGATGTTAAGGGCACATCGGACCTATTACAAACTGAACGTAGGTAATGCGATGCAATTACAACTAGCTGCTTTTTTACGAAATCGAATATATCGTTTTACACCAAACATGATTGGCAGCATAGTGGATGGATTCCGGCAGTTAAACGGCGAAAAGATAAAAGCTGGATTGAAAAGTTTTTATAATACGATTGCCTGAGTAATAAATAAATGATTGTGGATGAGGATTGATCTGTTGGATAAAATCCGGAGTAATTGCCTGTTGCGCTTCGGCACATAAACAACGGACCGCAGGCCTACATGACCGACTAAAAAGCTGTTACCATCAGATAAGAAAAACGAGTCATGATTTCAGATCTTGAATTCGATGAAATTTTGGTATATTTATTTTATGAAAACCACCCGAATTAAAACGGCTAATAGGCCATTTTCCCTTCCGCGAGCAAAACTTCAAAAAGTAGTAGCTGCTGTTTATGCAATGGATGATAGCGAACTACTTTTAAACAAGGCTAAATTAGCTCAAATAATAATTACTAGAGGTACATTCAAGGCTCCTAATAAAAAGAAGACATAGTTTTTTTATACTGCTCGAACATAAAAGCGTCAAAAATCTGTCGATCCTCTTGTTTTGTTGCTTCCTGAAGCACTCTATAATATTCGAACTTATCTTCTAGGAATACGATGGCCAGCGGTAATCCACAATAAGCCTGTCTATAATTCATTAGCAAACGGCTGGCGCGGCCATTGCCATCATAGAACGGATGGATCGAGACCAGATCGAAATGGGCGGCAAAGGAAAGTGTTAATTGCTCTTCCTGACTTTGGACAACGGGTAAACACTCGGCAAGATCTTTGGCAAGCTTCATGGTATAAGGCACCACCTTGTCATAATTCAGAAAATAGCGCCCGCCAGCGCTGACATTTCCTTTGCGGAACATTCCTTTGGAAGCATCGATCTCTCCGAAAACAGTGTTATAAATGCCCCCCGTATTTTTCAGGACCCGCGCATTGATCTCTTGGATAAATTCCGTCGTGATAATTTTTTTTGCAGCCGCGCATTCCAGAACGAACAGCAAAGCATCATAATGATCTCTGACCATATGACTGTGGATCAAAGGCTTTCCTTTGGGGGTAATATCCTCTTCGAGAAGTAGCTGGGTCTCTATTTCCGTTAACGTCGCACCCTCGATGCTCGAAGAATGATAAACTAATGCGAATTCTGGGTTTATGTTCAAATCGTTGATCATTAAATAATTGAGACTGAGTATATGTTTCTGCAGCCAATTTACTCTAAATTGTAGCCAGATAGAAGTAAATAAATAGTCCTGCTGTGGAATGTTATTTGATCGCCATGACAAGAAGCTCGGCAGAGGGCTAGTGGATTCGAATTCGTTAAATTTGTCCCCCTATTGAGATTAACGAGAAAATAAAATAAAGAGCCTTCTTTCTCATCATGCACAGGCTTGTTAGTGTATAATACCTATTTAAATTCCCTTCTAAGAGGGAGCATCAATTCCTCTAGATTAAATCCCTTCGCTTGGATTCCATTTATGATCATGGTGATTTGCTCGATCAAGTTCACCTTATCTTTTTCCAATTCTTCGACTTTCTGTTTAAGACGTGCAATCTGTTCCTGAGCAGAATTTCTCCTTTTCTTGCTAGAAGACTCTAATCCTGCCTGGTGCAACTGCTGCCGACGGGCATTTTCTATAATGTCAGCTCTGGCCGGCATGGATAGGGTACTACGGCTACTTAACCCGAGCTTCCGCTGAAGGGTAGAGCGGGAAATAGGGGAGAGGGTATAGCCATCTTTTAACATTTGATCCAATTCTTTTTTAAGCCGTTCATCCAGGTTTTGACCACGGGGTTTTTTAGGCATATATTTGAATTTATTCATCTTTGACGGAACTACGTTTCTGCTTTGATAATGGAAGTGTGACCGGTTTGCCATCCGGGAAAACCGGGATAGGATCTAAATTCACATCCATTCTTAACGCCTTTTCCAAATTCTCTATCTTGGTTTTCAAGTCCTGCACCCAAACATCGATACCATATTCACTCGACTGATCAACCTCCATTTTTTTCAATGCCTTCCTGCTGCCTTCCAGAAGCTGCTGCAATTTTTCCTTTTCTCCAGGTGTATTTGTCCGGTGCAGGTTCGAACAGCCATTCCAGCATTGCAAGTGTTTGAGGCAGGGAGTTTGGCTAAAATCATGCGTACAGCCGCCAAAGGGGGTGATATGCAAGGCTTGGGCATGAGTCTTCAGGAACGATTCCGCTGAGCTGATCCCTTCGTCTTCTTTCAAAAAATTGTAGGTGTCGGTCAAATCTCCCAAAATCTTGTTGGTGCGGATACCGTCATGCAGAAAGGTAATCTTCTCCAGGGGGCTGCTAAAAGATAATAATTCCTTATGCAGGTGCGTCAGCTCTTCAATGGTTACATGCTGATAGGTCTTATTCTGGGTTAATTTTTGTCGGCCCAGAGCCAGTGCCTGCTGAACATTACTCATGCCGGCCAATTCGTAGAGGGTATTTCGCCAGTGCCGGGGCTGGTGGCTGGTAAGCAATATCTTAGCCCCATCGGCTTCTGTGAGGTTCCTGCGTTCAAAAATTGATTCAATCCCTGGTATCGAACCCAAAGCAGCGTTGATCTCTTTCAACTGTGTTCTTTCCGGAAAAACTTTAAAGATATTGGCTATTCTTTTGAACCGGAAAGCTCCGTCAAAACGGATGCTTAATACTTCACTGGTCTTTAACACCACCTTCCACTGACCGCCTGTGTTTTCCTGTAAAGCCGCATGATCATTGAGTTTAGGGAGAAGAAGCCCTTCAATAGCACCGGCACGGTAAGAATAGGCCGCCTGCGTTCGATTCCGGGGGAGCAGGTTCCGTTTCTTATGGTTGGTATGAACAGGGAGAATATTATTTCGCTTAAGGAACAGGAATAGGTTGTAAGTATGCTCGAATCCAAGAATCTTGATGAGGTCGTTGTCTTCAATGAATTCATCCGGGGCAAACTGCCATACTCTGCCTGGGTTGGCTTCCTGCCATTTCGCTACTTCTCTCGCTTCTTTCGTTAGCTCCTTTAGCCTGAAGACCGCTCTCTGCGCCAAAGGGATATCCTGTTCTGCCAGCCAATGAACCCGCGGCTGAAAATTTTTCTCAGGATAATATCGTATGCCAACTTCGTTTATGGCGACACCGTTGGCGTCTGTGAGCACTTCCCCGCGCTGACCTCTTGCAGGACGTTCAACCCAGCAATCAAGAGGAATTAACGTTACCTCATTTCCCCTTTGGCCCATGGCGATGAGCAGATCAATTGTCCGAAGTAAGATTTCCTCTTCGTCATTGAGTGGATGATTGGTGCAACTGGCGTAAGCTTCCATCGCTTCTCGACTGGGCAATTTATCAGCGCCTACTCTTTGGTCAGCAGCACCCATTTCTGCAATGGCAATATAGGAATGCCTGGACTGCAACGGGCTGAATGAATGTTTGAACGCAATGGGGTAAGGGGTTATATTCTTTTGGTCAATAATGGAGGCGATCACCTGCAAATTAGTGGCAGCGTCGTATAGGTTTTGGTATCCAGACGCTTGAAGGAGTCTGACCACCTCTTCAAAATGCCAGCGGATAAGGCAGGCGGGTGAATGCTCGTCCCTTCTATGAAGAATAACATAGAGCCTCCTGCATTCATTGACATAGTTACGGATAGCCACATAGCCAGACGCTTTGGTCCGGTACAGGTAGACCGAGATGGCTTTGGTAAAATCGGCATAGATGGGGGAAAGACTTATCGAATCCGGGGCCGAGAACTCTGTTGGGAATTTCATATGAGCCCGCTTGGGATAGGTGAAAAGAAGTTGGGCATCCCTTTCACGATGAAAAAGCCAACCTTTTATTTCCCAGCGATCTTCATCCCAGCAAATAGGAGTGTTCAAGGCCGAAAAGAAGGCCTTCTCTTCCTGTATAAATGCAGTTAATTGATCGACGCCATCCGGCATGATTATATAGTTTTAGGTTCTTTGGAATCTTCGATACGTTGCATGACATGCTCCACAGCTTCTATGGTTTTTTCCAGTTGCACCACAGCCCTGTTGTTTCCCAGTTGCCTGGTTTTTTGGGCCACATCGATAAAGAGCTGGGCTTGCTGTTGCAGCTGGATCTTCACATCTGCGTGCGCTCCATCGGCGAACGGGTGAAATTTGCGGTTGCGGCCCCATTGGAGAAATGGCACTTAAGGATTCTCATTAAGCAAGTTCGTTAAGGCCGCAAAATAAGGGGAATCTTTTAAAAATTCGGCCCCGGCCAGGCCTAGGCCTGGCCGGGGGATGGGAACTCACTAAATATGGACAATATCAACATTGGGTATTATTTAACATAATGTTAATTATAAGACAATAAAACAGATATCGTGTTGCGGAAATCCGTCGGAAAAAAATGAAACATTTCCGCTGTTTGCGCTACTAATCCAATAAACTAATCGTAAAAAGATGCTGGAACTATACCAGGTCCAAAAAAGCTATGGCGGACAAAAGATCCTTGACATCCCCAATCTCCAATTGTCGGCGGGAATTTATTGGCTTCAGGGCGCCAATGGCTCAGGGAAAACCACTCTGCTTCGTCTGCTCGCCGGTCTGCTTCCCTTCAAGGGTGATGTCCGTGTCAATAATCACAGTTTGCGTCAGACTCCCGTGGCTTACCGGCGCATGATAAGCTGGGCTGATGCGGAACCCTTGTATCCCGGTTTTTTGAGCGGAGACGACCTTATTAGTTTCTATAGGAAGATCCAGCAGCCGCCGCCCGGGCAGGTCGATGAACTGATCGGCCATTTCGGAATAAAGAGCTGGCTTCATTCCCGTGCCGAGACATTGTCGAGCGGAATGACCAAAAAGCTATCTCTTGTGCTGGCTTTTATCGGCCAGCCCTCCCTGATCCTGCTGGACGAGCCCCTGATTACCCTTGACCATGATTCCACGGAACGCCTGATAGGATTGATCGCTGACTATCAACGCCTTTATGATACCAGCTTCTTTTTTAGTTCACATCAGGCCATACCGGATGTATTGCGGCAAAAAACACAATTTTTGGAGCTAAAAGAACTCTCTATACAAATGGTTAACCGGGAAGTATGGGCTCTATAGTAAATAAAACTTTAGTAGAGAGCTTTTACCGGCAGAATGCAGGCTTTTTTGTGCTTCTATTCGTCCTGTTCTTTGGCGTGGTGGCCCCCTCCGAACAGCTGGCCTATCATTATACGCTGATCCTGGGGATGCTGGAAACACCGTTGTTTCTGGGGATAGTTCTTTTTGCGTGGTTATTGTACGGGCTGAAAACAAGCCGTTTTTTGTTTGCTACGCTGGATGAACCCGAAGCGAATTTTCTTTTTAAGCTGGGGGTAATGTCCCCGGGGCGTTTGTTTCGGTTGTGTATGCGCATCCAGGGCCTTCTGTTCTTACCCGTATGGGCCTATTCGTTTGCGGTCATGGGCGTGGCGATTTACAGACATACCTACCGGGAGGCATTGCTGGTGGCCCTATACATGGCCGTAATAAATACAGCAGGTGCGGTGGGTTTGCGGATGCGGCTGCTGTTTCCAGGCCGGCGATGGGTACTCTTTATGCGACGCAGGCCCCGCCGCAGGGTCCCCTACTGGTCCATCCTGATCCGTTATCTGCTGAAAGAAGAGAAAGCGCTGGTGGGTGGAATCAAGGTTTTTAGCTGCACGACCTTATATCTCCTGCTTAGGGACCAGGGGCCTGATGATTATGATCTCAGGATGCCTTTTCTCTTTTACAGCCTATCATTGTTCGGGCATGGGGCTATCCTCTACCGTTGCCGGCAGTTGGAAAACACCAGACTTTTGTTCTACAGGGCGTTGTCGGTCTCACAGGCTGCCCGGTTCGGGCAATATGCCCTCTTCTACCTGCTGTTGCTGCTGCCGGAAATGTTTGTCCTGGGCTGGCTGACACCGCATCCTATCCGGGTGACAGATACTATAGCCTTTCTTTTGTCAGGTTACAGCGTCCTGCTCTTAATGAACAGCATTTTGTATACGGCACCTTTTACGAACCGTGTCTTTCTTCGGCTTTGTCTTTTGATCTTTGGGATATTGTACTGCTGTGTTCTGGGGAACTATCTGATCGTGTTATCAGAAGTATTTTTGGTCACAGCGACCTTCTTGTTCTTCAGGAGATATGCCCGTTATGAGATGTGGGCTTAGATATAGAGTGAGGATATTGGGAGACTTACTTCGACTTCAGGATGGCCATGTCGGAAAAACCGGGCCGGTATGCAGGGATTACAATCTTCTCTTTTGCGATGCGCTCGGCAGCTTCCAGCTCGATATGCAGTTTTTCATGCTTTTTTGCCTTGATCGTAATCAGCTTTTCGACGCGGTCGCGATGCAGGCCTTTACACTGGATCGTCACGTAGTATTTACCGGCAGGTACAGCGGGGATAGTGATGCCATGTGTGCTGTCTGTGGCGAATACCTGGTAAACGACGCCTGCGCCGGTGCGGTTGTACTTGTCAAAAATGATCAGTACTGAATCCTGGTGGTCAGCGGAGCCGGGGTTGCCAAACTGAAAGCGGATGGTGCCGGAATTGACGGCCGTTTTTGTTTCTACGACGGCGCTGTTGTTGCCGACCGGCAGCGGACCCGGAGCTGCCTGAACAGTCGCTACGAGGAGCAGGCTGAAGAGGTAAAGGGTAAATTGTCTTGTGTTCATTGGGGTTGATTTGGTATATATAAATCAACCCCAATGCCAGTTTGTATTCAATTGAAAATCAGGTTCTTTTGAATTCTACTTCAGGGCCATTTTCCACCAATGGGAATGGGTATTCCCGACTTAGCGTAGTATAGCTTCAATCGTCTCCAATTCTTCCGGGGAAAACCAGGTATTCCGGAAACACTGCAGGGAGTCTGTCACCTGTTCGGGCTTGCTGACGCCGATGAGGACGGAAGTGATCCTTTTATCTTTCAGGATCCAGGCCAGGGCCATCTGGGCCAGGGTCTGTTCCCGTTTGATGGCCAGCTCATTCAGCTTTTTGATCTTATCGACGGTTTGCTCCGTGACTGCGGATTCCTGCAGGAAGCCGGAGGGTTTTGCCGCCCTGGAATCGGATGGGATGCCTTTTAGGTATTTGTTGGTTAGAAGTCCCTGCGCCAGCGGTGAGAAAGGGATACAGCCAACTCCCTCTTTATCCAGCAGGTCGAGCAGTCCGCCTTCGACCCACCGTTCGAACATAGAGTATTTGGGCTGATGGATCAGGCACGGAGTGCCCAGCCGATTCAGGATCTGCAGGGCTTTTGCCGCTTCCTCTGCCTGGTAGTTGGAAATTCCGATATATAATGCTTTACCCTGGCGCACGATGAGGTCCAGGGCGGCCATGGTTTCTTCGAGGGGCGTATTCGGATCGGGCCGGTGATGATAAAAGATGTCCACGTAGTCGAGCCCCATTCGCTGAAGGCTCTGGTCGAGGCTGGATACCAGGTACTTTTTCGAACCCCATTCTCCATATGGGCCGGGCCACATATAATAACCGGCCTTGGTAGAGATGATCAGCTGGTCGCGATAGCCATGGAAATCCTGTTTCAGGATGCGGCCAAAATTCTCTTCCGCCGATCCCGGCGGTGGGCCATAGTTGTTAGCCAGGTCAAAATGTGTGATGCCGGAATCAAAAGCCAGCTGTAGGATATTACGACAGTTCTCAAGGTTGTCTATTCCGCCGAAGTTGTGCCAGAGTCCGAGCGACACCGCAGGCAATAAAAGCCCGCTGCGGCCTGAACGTCTATATTCCATGGTGTCATAGCGGGTAGAAACTGGTTTATAGCTCATTGTGGAGGGAATTATGGGCTAAATTTAGGTAACTTTATAATACCGGCAGCAGGATATGGACCTACTTCAGTTATTAAAGGATGAACATTCCAAAAAACAAACCGATCGTATTGTAGCATATATCGGCCAGGATAATAAGCGTTTTGCCGGACTGATCAAGCTCTTTTTTTCCGGTGAATACAGGATCACACAACGTGCTGCGTGGCCATTCTTTCGGCTGATTATCCTGAGATAAGGGGTGAGCTCCGGTTGATCATCGAAGATCAGTGGGAACATGCGACGCCGGCATTTCGCAGCAGGGCCAAAAAGGTGCTGAAACAACTTTAACCCGCACCGCTCACTTTGATCTTTGATTCCAATTGATCGACCCCTGTTTTCAATCTGATCGAATCCCCGATGCTAAGGACCGCTGTTCTTGATACATTGAAGATGGTATCTATCCGAAAGGCTACGCCGGTGGCGATCATGTAGTCCATACCCGCACCTGATCTGCTGATGCGATGTGCCAGTATAGGTTCCAGGGCTTCTGTCTCGAACTGCACGGCGGCGGTATCGGGCATTTTTATTTCACCCTCGCCGGTCTTCAGCGAAATGGTAAGGGGGCAGAGGATATTGTATTCAGCCGTCAGCGGGTCCTGTCCAAAGGAAAGTCCCGTCAGTGTCCATTGATCCTTCCTGCTCAATTCCTTTATTCCGCCCGGGTTAGGGTCTTCGTAGATGACCTTTAGGGTATCGCCCATATAGCCTACCAATTTGGAATACATATGATCGCTGTCGCCGCGCCAGTCGATGATCAGCGCCAGCTTATCAAAGGCGAGGCTTTGGGTCACATTTGTAATATGGGTATACTCTGAGTCCACGCTGACTTCGCCAAGGTCGATGGAATCTATTGCATGTGTTGTCCTGTCATAAAGGATCAGAACGCTTGACTGGCCTTCTTTGCGGGGCTGGATGGCCAGATGGTAATGACCAAAATCCGCTTGTTTTATCCCGACAGGGATGGTGATGCTGTCCTGCAATAGGGTCGTCGCAGGTTTTTTACTGCCGCAGGCGACGAGGAAGAGCAGGGACGAATAAACGAGATAACGCATTGGCCAATTTACAAAACAAGCGCGTCCGGACCTATACTTTCTTTTTGCTATATACTTCTATCGGTGAGCCTTCCGCGAGGAAAACTGACTGGGGGCGCCGCGTTTCGAGACCGGCGAATGCCGAGCCGTATAATTTCCCGAAGTCGCATTCGACTTCGAATTCTCTAACCGGATAGAGATCCCAGCGAGGGTGCGCCACCTGGTATTCGTTGGTCTGATTCGTTCCCGCATGTGCATAACCCCAGAAATGTTCGGTAATGAATTCTTCCTGGCTGCCGGTGATCAATGGCCGGGCAGTATTGTCAGCAAGGACGCTCAGCTGATTCCAGCGGCCTTTGTATTTCCAGCGATAAGCCGATCGAAGGGTTTGGCTCTGGCCATCGAGGTTTTCCTGATAAGCCATCGGCAGACTCATATAACGTTCGCGGAAAAGCGTGTTGGCGATGAAGGTAACGGCAGGCAGGGGTACGATCTCGCGGATGAAGACCACTCCCCTTTTCCAGCTATTCCCTTCTTTGAATCGAATGTAAAAACGCAGGTTGACCTCGGGGAAGCGGGTATGGAAAGGGATCGACCAGCCCCGTACTCTAACCTCGCGGAACTGGAAGCCAACCAGACTGACATAGGCATCACCTTCCCAGGTATCCAGCTCCGTCCGGGCCGGTAAAAAGGGTTTTAAAGCTGCCGGGTCGACCGGGTAGTTGGCCATGATGAGTTTTTTCCATTCAGCGGTCAGGAAAAGAGTCGTTGCCATGGCGTGCCGGGTTTTACTAATACAATAACCTTGTCTTGATCGTCTGCTTGACCTTCTTGAGCAGTTCCAGCGCCTGGTTGGACAGGCGTTTATCGATGTCCAGCACCACATACCCGATCTCGTCATTGGTCTTCAGATATTGTGCGAGGATATTGATGCCGTGTTGGGAAAGCGTAAGGTTGATCTCAGAAAGCACCCCCGGCACGTTCTTATGCACATGCAGGATGCGGTGTGTGCCTTCCTGGTGCGGGAGGCTCAGCGCTGGAATAGTATGGCTGCCAAGGCTCGTGCCGGTCTCGAGGTATTGGAAGAGCTTATTGCTGACGTCTTCCCCGATGTTCTCCTGTGCCTCTTCGGTCGAACCTCCGATATGCGGGGTAAGGATGACATTGGGAAGGCCCTGTAAGGGGGTGGTAAACTTGTCGCCGTTCTTCTCCGGTTCCCAGGGATAGACATCAATTGCGGCTCCGGAGAGCTGACCTTCCTGGAGGCATTTAGCCAGGCCTTCGAGGTCGACCACTTCGCCCCGGGCGTAGTTGAGAAGGATCGAACCCTTCTTGAACTGCTTCAGGACGGTCTTATTGATCATATTCTTTGTCTGGGCCGTCTCGGGCACATGGAGCGTGATAATATCGGCCTGACTGACGACTTCTTTGATCGTCTTTTTGGCTTCGGCATTACCCAGAGGGAGTTTGGTCACCGTGTCATAGAACATCACCTTCATGCCGAGGGCTTCGGCCAGGATGCTGACCTGGGTGCCGATATTTCCATATCCAATGATTCCCAACGTTTTACCTCTTAATTCATAACTCCCCTTGGCTTCTTTGAGCCAAAAGCCTTCATGGGCGGCCTTACTTTTGTCGGGGATACGGCGGATCAGCATGATAGCCAGGCCGATGACCAGCTCGGCGACCGAACGGGTATTGGAATAGGGGGCGTTGAAAACCACAACTCCCTGATTGGTGGCGGATTTCAGGTCAACCTGGTTGACTCCGATGCAAAAGCAGCCGATGGCCTGGAGTTTTTTGGCGGCGTTGAGCACTTTGGCGGTGATCTGTGTCTTGGAGCGGATCCCCAGCAAGTGAACGTCCTTGATCTCATTGATGAGCTGCTCTTCGGATAAGGCGCCACCCAGCTTTCGGACGGAGGCATAACCCGAATCTTTAAAATGTTTTACCGCTGCATCACTGATGTTCTCTAAGAAAAGTATGTTAATCTTTTCTTTAGGGTAACTAGTAGTTTTCTTATCCGCCATAATTTTGCCTTGCTTTTTGCGTTAAGTTTTCCGAAATGGAATGCAAATTAACACCGGATTATTTTATTTTTGCCGTTTTCTAACCCAATTAATTATTGTTGCTTGAAGAGTATTGGATATTTAGTGTTGTCCGTAACCATGTTGGTCGTATCGTGTGGTCAGGCCCAGCCTCCCAAATCCGCTCAAATTGACACCGTCGCAGTGACTTCGCCTCCTCCTGCGCTGACGGGGCCGGAATTGCAGCATTACACTTCGATCACGGATCGTTTTTTCGATCCGATGTTGGGCGGGCATTTCAATGGCAGCGTCCTGGTGGCCAAGAATGGCGTGATCATCTTCGAGCGCTACAAGGGGTTTCGCAATCCCGCGCGGAAACTGGATTCGATCAATGATCATACGGCTTTCCACCTGGCTTCGGTCTCCAAGACCTTCACCGCCATGAGCACCTTGAAGCTGTGGCAGGAAGGCAAACTGGACATTCATGATTCAGTAGCCAAGTATTTGCCGGGCTTCCCCTTTCCTACTGTTACCATCCAGACCCTGCTCAATCACCGGAGCGGTTTGCATAACTATGTTCATTTTATGGACAAACCAGGGGTCAACAAACATTTTTTCCTCGAGAATAAGGATGTACTGCAATATATCGTCGATCATGCACGTGACCGGGAAGTATTCAGCGGAGTGGCCAATCGCCATTTTGAATATTCCAATACGAATTTTGCCTTGCTGGCCCTGATCATCGAAAAGGTGTCGGGACTCTCCTACCCGGATTATCTTAACCGGACCTTTTTTCAACCGCTGGGAATGCAGGACACCTATGTCTACACTTTGTCGGATTCGGCAAAGGCGATGCCCTCCTATTATCAGAATGGCCGTCCCTTCCGTCTGGAATTCCTCGACCTGGTCTATGGAGACAAAAATGTCTATTCCACTGTTCGCGACATGTATAAATGGGATCAGGCCCTGCGTTCGGGCCAGCTCTTCTCCAAAGGCATCCTGGACAGTGCCTATTCGGGATACAGCTTTGAGAAACCCGGCCAGCGGAATTATGGCCTGGGCTGGCGGATGCTGATGATCCCCAATGGCAAGAAGCTTATCTATCACAATGGCTGGTGGCATGGCAACAGGACCGTTTTTGTCCGGATGCTGGACGAGAACGCGACGATCATCGCCCTCAGCAACAACGACTATAAGAACGTCTATTCAGCCAAACGTCTATGCGACCTTTTCGGCGACTATCGTCAGGGCAACGAGAGCTTTGACGAAGGGGAATCCGATCCTACGGTGGTATCCAACACGGGCGCCGGCGAAGAGCCCCATGAAGTGAGACCCGTGCCAAAGAAGAAGGTCGTGTCCCGTTCCCGCGGGGCTGTACATGCTCATCATCCTATCAAAAAAGCGCCCGCCCACCCCGTAAAAAAGAAAGTGAAGAAGAAAATTGCCTAAATTTCCGTATGGAAATTTTTTCAGCCGAGCAGATCAGGGCCTGGGATGCGTACACTATTTCACACGAGCCGATTAGCTCCATCGACCTGATGGAAAGGGCTGCTTCCACCTGCCTGAACTGGCTGGAGAAGAATGGCTACCTGAGCCGGAGTTTTTCCATTTTTTGCAGCAAAGGCAACAACGGCGGGGATGGCCTGGCCCTTGCCCGGATGCTCTCTGGCCTGGACTGCCCCGTCACCGTCTATATCCTTGAATTTGGTCATATCGGGACCGAAGACTTCCAGGTCAACCTGGCCCGTCTTCACCAGACACCCGTAGAAGTGCGTTTCATCCAGGGGGAGGAGCATTTTTATCCCGTTGTACCCGGGGAGGTACTGATCGACGCTTTGTTTGGCTCGGGACTGAACCGTAAACTGGAAGGCGTGGCGGAACAACTGGTGCGACATCTGAATGCATCAGGTAATGAGATTATCGCTATTGACATTCCCAGCGGGATGTTTGTAAGCGGCACATCGCGGGGGAATACGATGATCAGGTCCGTCCATACGCTGAGCTTTCAATGTTATAAGCCGGCCTTCCTGATGCCGGAGAACGAGCCGTTCGTGGGTGATGTTCATATCCTGGATATCGGCCTGGACGCTGGCTATCTGCGGCAGGTGACGGGCGAAGCCGAACTTCTTGACGAAGCTATCATCGGCGCCATCTTCAAACCCAGGAAAAATTTTGCGCATAAGGGAAATTTCGGTCATGCCTTGCTGATAGCGGGCAGCTATGGCAAGATGGGTGCTGCCGTCCTTGCAAGCCGGTCCTGTCTGCGTGCGGGTGCCGGTCTGCTGACCTGCCAGGTGCCGGGTTGCGGATATGCCATCCTGCAAACTACCTGCCCTGAGGCTATGATCGAGGTCGATGAGGACGAGAAGATCCATACTGCCGTAACCGGGGAATTAGATAAGTATTCGGTCATCGGGATCGGGCCGGGTATCGGGACGGATCAGCGGACCGTAGTGTTGCTACGCGATGTCTTTTCGCGGTATAAGAAACCGATGGTTTTGGACGCCGACGCGCTGAACATATTGGGTTTGCATCCGGAGCTATGGGCGACCGTTCCCCCCTACTCTATCCTGACGCCTCATCCCAAGGAATTCGAACGCCTTTTCGGTCCTTCGCCGGACGACTTCTCCCGGCTAGAAAAGGCCCGGGAGCAGGCGCGGAACCATCAGTGTATCATTGTGCTGAAGGGGCATTATACCTATATCGCCATGCCCGGTGGGAAAGGCTATTTCAACTCTACGGGGAATGCGGGAATGGCGAAGGGCGGAAGCGGGGATGTGCTGACCGGGATCCTCACGGCCCTGCTTTCCCAGGCTTATTCGCCTGGCGAGGCCGCGCTGCTGGGAGTGTATCTGCATGGGCTGGCGGGGGACTGTGCGGCGGCCAGCTGGTCGCAGGAAAGCATGCTGCCGTCGGATCTGACGGAGCATCTGGGCGACGCCTTCCGGATCATAGGGAAAAGGCAATAAACTATTTTGAGAAATTGGTGAATCGTTTTATTTTTGCAACCCGTTTTCTTGTTTTTTGTTTTTCGGGAAGTAGCGCAGCCCGGTAGCGCACTACGTTCGGGACGTAGGGGTCGCAGGTTCGAATCCTGTCTTCCCGACTTTTTATAGTTCATTTTTCTGAAACCCGCTCCCAGAGCGGGTTTTTTCGGTTCGAACAATGAGTATCAGTTTTTTTGAGCGAAGCTATCTTGTTGTTAATCAGTAATTGGCTGGTTCAATCCTGTCAAGTTGCAGGAATCGGTTCAAGTTATTTCAGCATATTGTACTAACATAACCCGGCACCATTCATCCGTCTTTAAGGGGCGTTCTCGTATGTCCTTTACAAGGCGAGTTATAAAAACTGATAATTCGTCATTCAAAAAAATAGCTCGACCCTCGTTTCCTCCATTCATCAAATAAAGTCTTTCATCAACTCCTTGAAGTTTGAGCTGATCATTAATCATATCGGCAAATCTTTGTGCTGCCTCACCCCATCCATATCCCTCGAAGTTTCTGAAAACAACATATTTTTTGCCGTTTATGGTAATTTCGTAATTAAGCCAATGATTCTCGGTATCATACTCTTCCAATTGGTCAGTTATTGCCAATTTAATATTCAATTTTTCAAAAAAAGGTGTCATTTTTTGCAGAGCATCCACAATACCGCCTTGTTCATACAAATCCTCGCCATCCAAGGCGTAATGGCGTGGATCCATTTCTTTATATGTAGGCCCATCTCCTTCAACAAACGGTATGATTTTGTCCTCCGCCAGCCCCTTAGCTACCTCTAGCTTTAAGTGTTCTAGGTCATCAGAATCAGCATATTTGAAGTACTCCAGCCTTTCCAATTCCTCAATCATTTTTGAAACCTTGTTTGTCATTCGTAAAACATTTTCTTTGTTTGTAGATGTCATAGTTTCGTAGCATTCTCTAAGCCAGGTGACCTCCTGCAAATGTTAAAGTTATATCCACCAAGGCAAATTATCGGATGAAAAGTAATTGTCTAAGTTGTCAAAATCTCCGCCTATAAAACAAGCTTGTACGTACTCTAAGGCATCTTTTGCATCATCAGCAGCTATTGTTTGTAAAAAACTGATTGTAGGCGCCACGCCGGCAAAAGCTATTAACTGTATATCAACACCACTGTATGAATCATAATCGATATTTTTAGCTTTCCAAATAATAAGGCAGTCTCCAATTTGTCGATGAAGCCCTAAAATATAACACCCGAGCATTAAGTCATCAATTAAGATTTCTTTGTCAGGATCTTTCCTTTGCTCAATGAATGTATTCAACAACTTAATTGCAAACTGTCTATTCTTATCAACATGAAAGTGCTTGCAAAGGCTGGATCGTAATTCCCTATTAATTCGGATTTGCCCAATATCATTGTCTGATATTGTACTAGTTTGTAGATAATTATCGATGAGGTCTATTGCCTCCATATAATAGTTTCTTTTGTCTAAGGTATAAATCAATCCTTACTTTGTCTCATATTAGGATATTGTTCAAAGTGGGTAGTGGTATTTTTACCGACATAAAAAAGTTCTCAATGCGTTTATTTTCAAACCACTATGTTGGCTAACCGCTTCAGGTCCATAAGAAAAAGGTTCGAAAATTGTACAGGGACGGCGACCATTTTTATTCTTTTTTTTTAAACCCGCTCCCGGAGCGGGTTTCTTCGGTTCGAATACGGTTCGATTTTCTTCCTTGATTTAACTATTTTAATGTAATTCAATGGCTGATGGGTTGTATCCCTCCGACAGAGTACACTAAAATGATGTTAATCTAGTGGTTAATTTTGCATTAAGCGGTGGTTTTTACTTCCGTTGCCCTGGGATTTATTGTTTTCCATTGGGGCCAGCATTTCTACAATTCTGGATATGGGATGAGCTGCTATTCAGGTGAGCATGTCCTTTAACCAGGCGGGAGGATTTACTCATTTAAGCTTGCAGGTGACTAAGAGTCCCCTCTCAGGGAGTCATACCTATTTTACAGATTTCAGTAGAGAAATAATGGAATCCAGTTTTTTCTTCCGCTGTTCATGAAATTCTTTATCGAGTCGTAGGTAGGCAGTATCGGAGGCAGGCAATTGGTTAAAAGAAATGATCTTAGCGTGTTTTTCCTTCATTTCCACCTTAGAGAAGTGGATAGCAACCGAGTCCTTACCCAAAAAATAAGTGTAATAAAGAGTTCGGATGGTATCTTTCCCCGACCCGATCGTAGTGTCCCGGTGCGTTGCAAGATACCCCAATAGATGGACCTGCCGGGGATCTAGAAAGGAGCGTTGAAGCTTTTCAAATCCATTGGCTACGTACCGACGTCCATTTTTGTCGGCAAGTTCGAGCATATACCGGCTCGAAAGATCATAGCCATACCGTCTGTCTTTCAGTGTGGCTTGAATCTGGAAAAATCCGAGTGTGATCAGGAAAAGGATAAAGCTGAGGTTTAGTCCAAGGAGATAAAACGAACGGATCCTTTTAGAATATTGAATAATCATAAATCCGAACCAACCAAGGACAAGGCCAACGAGCAATACTGCTGCCGGGGCCAAATAAAATATTATGTCAGTGAATAAATTGGTCGGATGATTACTCAATAAAAGAAGATGTCCTGCCAAAGCTATCATTCCGGCTATATAGAGAATTAATGCTCTTCTAGCTATTTTCATAGATTTCGATTCAGTATTTTAGTAACGGTTATCCCCGTTGAATGTTGCACTTGTATTATAAATTGCCTGCACAATAACCTATCCAATTGAAGCAATCTGCCCGGTATTATCCTTTTCGGAACTGACAACTGTGTGTATCCCGCCGACAGAACATACTCATATGACATTGATCTAACGGCTAATTTTGCTCGTGCGCGACAGTGTTTGCCTCACCTACCATGGCATTTAGGGCCTTCCAGTTGTGTGGCAGCAATTCCGCTATTCGGGAGATGGGATGTTCGGCTATGCGGATGAGCACATTTTTTAACCAGTCATAGGGATTTACATCATTGAGTTTACAGGTGACTAATAGGGAATATAGCAAGGCTGTTCGTTTAGCTGCTTCATGGGAACCGCAGAACAAAAAATTCTTCCGACCGATAGCCAGAGGTCGCACGCTTCGTTCCACGCAGTTATTATCAATCTGAAGTTTACCATCGGTACTATATATGCTGAGCTTCTCCCAGCGTTTAATACTATAGGCCAGTGCCACCCCTATGGCGCTTTTTGGCGGCACCTCTATATATTGTTCTTTCATCCATTTGCCCAACTCGCCCAGAATAGGCACGGCTTCTGTCTGTCGCTTTTCCCGGATCTGACTGCTAGTTAGGAAATGCTCTTTACAATAAGCTTCTATATCATAGAGCTTCCGGATAGCCGTTAGGGCGTACTCCGCCCTTGCCGCATCATTGGACAGGCTTTCAAAAAAATACCTTCGGGCATGGGCGAGACAATGCATGACGCTAATGTGTTCCCAGTCATCAAAATGGTCATAGACGCCGTATCCATCCACCTGTAGATGGCCACGAAAGGAACTTAATATATGATTAGGGCCTTTTGCTCCTCTTCCTGGTTGATAATCGTAGTAGACCAGCGGGGCGTTCCCCGTCTGATATACCCAAAAAAAGCCGTTGTGCGTGTCTTTCGCCTTTTTCTTATCCAATACTTTAATGCCGGTTTCGTCTGCATGCCAATACTGATACTGCAGCATTTCCTTTAACAAGGCATCTCCCAGCGGTTTTATCAGTTCAGCGCTCTGGCGTACGAGGTCAGTTAATGTACTATCCGATATCGTTACGCCGTTCCTTTTAAACCGTTCCATCTGCCGGTTTAAAGGCAAGTGGTCGACATATTTGTCGACGATTAGTTGAGCCAGTAAGCCTTCGGCCGCGATACTTCTTTCTATGGCATGAACAGGTTTGTCGGCGATCACAATACGCACCTCCGATAGTGTGCCGACAACAGGGCCGGCATACTTGTTACGGATTTCCCGGATAATATACAGTTCTCCTGGTTTCCAGTTCAGCCGGTCATTTACCTCCTGGCCTATTTTCTTACAGTTACTGATATCTCCTTTGGGATCTATGATCTTTTCTTCTACCCGCAAATGCAGCGGAAACACTCTTACAGCCCGCTTGTCATCGGAAGAGGGTTTGGTCGTCGTGTAAGTGACCTTCTTTTTAACGTCCGCCAAACGGGTAGCTTCCGCCGCCTCTTCGAATAGAAGGTCTAGGGTAGGCTGCTCCGCCCCAACGGCTGCAGGAACAAAGCGCTCGCTTTTAAAACCATTTAGTAATTTAGTCAACGTGTGAAGTTGCCCTTGTAATTGGGCCAATTGTGCCTGTAGCTGGTGATTGCTTTGGAGCAGTTGCTGGTTCATTTGCAGACTAGCTCCGTAAAGCTCCTTATAATTAATATTTTCTACACCAGCTGACATGACAGTAAAGGTAGGCGCACAAAGGATTACAGAGAAGGAAAACAGCTGGAAGTTATACAGCCGAAACGTGGATAAGCCGGGGCATAAAACTGATTTTCAAAAATGAACCTCTTCAGAATTGAATAAATGAAAACCAGCCAGCCCTTCTAGCTGTATAATGAATTCTAGGCCTGCTTGGGTAGGATATATCGTTTGCGGTAATGCACCTTTTTTAACGAAACGCCTTGCAGGATCAGCCCGAGTTGTTGAGGGGTAATGATAACAGGTCCTCCCTCCGTAGTTGACTGGGGTCTCTCAAAAGTGCCTTGTTCCAACCGTTTGTAATAAATACCAAAGCCGTCTTGTTGCCATTGCAGCATTTTGAGGTGGGAGCGGCGCCTATTAAAAAAGATAAATACATCCCCGGTTAGCAAGGGCGTTTTCATCTCGTTGGTGACAATACCACAGAGCCCATCAAAACTCTTCCCCATCGACGCATGCCCCTGGTATAACAAATAACGAATGTTCGCATGTAGGTTTAACATATCACCCCGGTTAGCAGTTCTTTTAGATAGGCCGCCGGTACCGCCTGGTAAAGCCTTATGCCTCTTACTTCGGCAAATAATCCCTGGTGCACCCCTACCTGCTGCGGCGCTTCTACCTGTAGCTGGATAAAACCGCTTTGACTCCCAAATTCGCTATTTTCCGTGTGATATTTCTTTTGCCAGTAATAAAATATACCCTGTGTCAAACCCTGCAGTTGGCAAAACTCCTTTACTGTTGTAGTGCTTTTATCATACCTGGCGATCAGCCCAAACATATCTTCTTTTGTGCGGGTGCCCCGTAGCGTAGATTGTGGTTGCATCTATAATTTCTTTTGCTATCTGCAAACATAGATGACTTTTCAATTCATTTGGACCTGTGCTCTGTCGGTGGGATACCAGAAAATGGACTTTTCTTAAAAGAATCAAGTTCCGGCAGTCTTATTTTTAATGTTATACATTTTTCAATCACCCTTAGCAAAGGGTTCAGTGAAAAAGGAGAGTGATCTGCTGTACCTCCGTACAGATTTCCAGCTCCAATCTCGATTACATCTGAAATCATACTTACTATTTCAAAAGGTAAAGCCTGGTACACAAGAAGTAGTGGATCTGTTGGCTTATCTTCTTCCAAAATGCAAATAGGATCGACTTTATTTATCGATTGATCCCACTCCTCTAAATTCTTTGAACTCGTGAATTCCCATATTTGTGAAAGAACGCTTTCAAGGAGGTCATATTGGATGCCAAAATGTAGCAAGGCGTTCTGCAGGCATGATACACCATAAGCAAGACGACCTCGTATCGATATCTCCTTTAAGATATTTACGGAAAAAGAATCCAACATAATAGTTTCGTTTTCATTGTACAAAAGTTCTAAGTCTGCAACCTTCGCCCTTTTATTCTTCGTTTCTTGGCCTCATTTCTCTGGCTGAAGGCGCACCGTTAGCAAGTCCACCGGACGCTCCCGTTTTATGACCTACCTCGTTTCGGGTATTCAAAATGATATTAACAACCTTAAAGGGTTACCTTCTTATATTTAAACGTTTGGAAGTCTCCTTTATATGCAAAGTCTTTAGTTTCAGGTCCATCCTTTGGGCTTAGAATTTCGTCTATCTTTTTACTGGTATAATTATAGTGTCGCTTGTCGAAAAATCCGACGCTTTTCAAGGTTGGATGTTCTACAATCGGTGTGCACCCAACCCCGTTCAATCCAAAAAACGGCAACCCATCACCGGCGATTTCAGAACTCACATCGCCGGTGATGTGGAAACCGGGTGTTTGATACCAGGGAGATCGGTTGCCTTTCACAGGTCGTTTGTGAAAGACAAAAGAATTGTTTATAATTAGTTGTCTGATCAAGCGGTGGCTATTACATGTAAAACCAATGAGCCGCCGCATTTGAGGCAGAGAAAAAACCTCTCCCGCTAATTACTTATACAACGTAAATACATCAACGGAGCTCTCCAAAACGGCCGAAAAACCGCCGGCAAACAGAATTTTATTGCCAGCTCCGGCTCCAGCTATCCCACCCTTTCCGACGACAGACTGTAAGGTAGACCATTTGTTGGTGGCGACATTGTATATATCGGCTACGGGGACGAACGATACATCACCGGGTGGCAAAGGAACGGTTCCTCCTGCGATCATGATCATATTTGCGGTGGCGGCAGCAGCCATATTAGACCTGCCGATGGAAAGCCTGGTTTTGGCCCATGTATTAGCAATGATGTCATAGATATCTACGGCGTCACGTGTCGCCCCTCCGCCGGCAAAAAGTATTTTCGGTCCCGCGCCGGCAGCCACCTGCGGTGAGGCTTCGCTCAACAAAGACGTCGTCCACTTGCCGGATATTACATCGTAGATATCTACGGTTCTGGAAGCACCTGTTTCATTTTCGCCCCCTGCAAAAAGAATTTTATTGGCTGCACCGGCTCCGACCAACCCTGTTCTTGCCTCGGAAAGTTGTGCGGTACTCCATTTGCCGGTTTTTACATCATAAATGTCTACAACTTTAGAATATCCTTTTTCTTTTTGGCCGCCTGCAATAAGGATCTTATCACCTGCACCAGCTGCGGCCTCTCCCATTCTGGCTTCCGATAATTTTATTGTATTCCACTTGCCGGTAACCACATCATATATGTCTGCTGTCCCCTCAGGTGTAAAAAAATTACCAGCGAAAACGATCTTTGTTCCGGCACCAGCTCCAACTATAGATGCTCTTGGCACGGAAAGCCGGGCGGTGTCCCAGGTACCAGATGAAATGTCGTAAATGTCTACGGCATCCGAACCGGTCTCTGTGCGCCCTCCGGCAAACACGATCTTATTGCGGGCTGCAGCCCCGGCCAGGAACGATCTCGCCTCGCTGAGGTGGTCAAAACCCGTGTGTTTTACATTAGTATAAATAGTAGGAAGTTCTATTGGATGTTTTTCACAACCCAAATTGAATAGGATCAGCATGCTTAAAGCAGGTGCGACAAAAGATCTTATCTTCATAAGAATAATTTTAATAAAGGCCAGGTGATTGATTTATTAAAGTACGTATGAAGACTTTCAGAAGGCAGATCAATTACTTAGATCTTAGCATGAATGAAGTTATCAATATGGCTACTATGATTCAAGGCCCAGTTTTGCCCATATTTGGCTAAGCGCCGTAGATCAATAGAGTATAAGTTCGAAAATTGTACAGGCTGGTCGACACAGTTTTTGAAAACCACTCCCAGAGCGGGCTCTATTTTTGAGAGGGACTTCCGACAAGAAAAGGAATATTGCCGGTGGCCACCTTATTCTTGCCATCACTCACGTACAAAAACAACCGGTAAGCGCCGGCTTTGTCAGGTGCTTTTAGGGTCGCGCGATCCGTCTGGCTGACCGTTATCAGGCCTGGTATGGCTTGTGGCCTGGATTCCCGGTCACCACCATTCTTTAGATCAGTACTTTCGGGCAATAGTTCCCAACGGACCGTGAGTAGGTCCTGGTCCTTTACGTAAACATTTACCGGGTAAGTTTTGCCCGGCTGCAGATAAATAAAACTAATGGCACGCTTCCCGTCCAGCATTACCGAATCCAAATGAGGGGCGCGGTTCTCCGGCCACTTGCCCGTCCACAGGTACTGCATCACGTCTATTACCTCTGATTCTTCCCCCGCTTCCGTAAACAGCCCATACCAGGTAGGTGTGCGCTCTTGTTTTTGCCCCCACAGGAATACATAGGATCCCAGGCAATTTTTGTCTATTTTGATCGACGCCTCATAGCGTTTCTTGTAAACTTCCGCCTTTTCACTGCTGGTTTCCTCTATGGCTGCTTTCCAGGGGGTGATTGCGCTTTCCCAATGACCGGTTGGGCCCCACTCAGTCACGATATACGCCTTTTTCCATCCAGCGCGTCCTATCTGTTCCGGAACCTTTGCTAATCCACCATACACCTGTACAGCCAACAAGTCAAGATCCGGGCATCTTGCTATTACAGCCTTCATTACCTCTGGGTTTACTCCCGCAAGCATCGTTGTAACAGGGTGATTAGGGTCTTCCTGGTGGATCATTTTAGCAATCTCGTTTACAGCATCCCATACTTTAGGATTTTTGTAGTTGAGATTAAGCTCGTTACCGACGCCCCACATCAACAAAGCCGGATAATTGCGGTATTTGATCACTTCCAGGCGAAGTTTTTCCAATTGCTGACGTACCGCAGTTGTATCATCATAGTTAAAACCATGCCTTTCCCGCGCCACATCCAATCCCATTGTTACAGTTAAACCAAGCTTATCAGCTTTAGCCAAATCCTGGCCGCCGTTACTGGTGCTCCAGGTACGCATGGAGTTGCCGCCATACTTCGCCAGTCTGTCCATATAATTGGTGCCACCTGCACCCTTTATAAAATAAGGTTTGTGGTTCCTCATCAGCACAAAGCCACTGTCATTCTTCACAATTTCGACTTTTACAGGCTGCGCTTTCACTGTCCATGCAGCAGTCAATAACAGGCATACAGTTGCGAATTTAGGTAGTAAAGACCCTTTCATAGCAAGATAGTGTAAGTAAAATAAGGCTAATTTACCTTTTTTTTATTGATCTCGTCAACCCCCGTTTCCACGAGGGTTTTCATTCGCCTAAGTATTCATGTATCGTTTTGTACGAACAATTCTCGTATTTTTCCCTTCAACCCTGTCTAACGATTGTGTGGTCGCAGCAGCCATCTATGCTAAGGGTTATGTCGAAGTTTACCTTTCTCATTCGATCGCTTTTATTTTTGCCATTACTTTTCATGGGGCTTTTTCATGATTAAAACTTATATCTAACAGAAATTTTAAAACTTCTTCCAGGTAATGGACGCGCTAAAAATATATATTGACCCGCTGCGGCACTTTGGATCTCACCCTGGCGTGGATTACCTTCCGTAAGTCCTAAGGAATTAGTAAGATTATCGATAACTCCAAAAACCGAGATTTCGTTTTTTTGGCGCCAGGGGCGACTTTTTAAAATTGATTTTCAACGAATTAGAAGCTGTCTGGACATATTTAGAAACCGTTCTATCAGGATTATTTATTATATTACATTTATATTCAATAACCATCACAGTTTTTCCTTTTCCGATAATCCATGTAAGAATCAATGTAGCGGCTGAAAAAATAGTTTGATTGAATTGTCAGCTATTATTGCAACCGGATCCGTATTCGGTGAAATAATAATCATATAGCATGACACACATCAAACAATTGGATGCGATCCGGGCAATTGCCGTGTTACTTGTTTTGATTTGGCATGGATTTCCAAGTACTCATATAATCAACAGTGTTCCCAGCGGTCCTATCGGTGTAAATATGTTTTTTGTGCTGAGTGGCTTCCTCATCACCAGGATTTTAATGGAAGACAGGCTAAAGGCCGAACAATCAAACCTCTCCAGGCTGATGGTGTTCAAAAACTTTTTCTTAAGAAGAGCGCTCCGGATCTTTCCCATCTACTACCTGACCATTTTCGGATTGTGGGTTATAAACGGCTATGCAGGATCAAATGTTGAATCTAATATCGGTTACTTTCTCACTTATACCTCCAATTTCTATTTCTTTCGGGTGCAAGCCTGGGATGGGCCGCTGGCGCATACATGGTCATTGGCTATTGAAGAACAATTTTATTTGGTATGGCCATGGCTCATGCTATTCATCAGCCGTAAATTTTTATTGCCGTTGATCGCTTGCTGCATTATAACGGGAATAATAAGCCAGTATGTCATTTCCAATCCGCTTGGTGAGTTGTTGCCTCATACCTGTCTGCACGCATTTGGTACAGGTGCCCTGCTATCATGGATAATGGTCTTCCGCCCCTCTGCATTACCTAAAGTATATATCGTATTGGCCAGGTTATCGATCATTGCTGCATTGATATTAATGACCGAAATTATTATGGGTGATTGGAGATTTGTGCCTGTACGAATGCTGACAGCCGTGTTAACAGGCTGGCTGATAGCACATATCCTGTATAAACGTGACCATCTCAGCTGGCCATTTTCACTGGTGTTGAATAATAAGCTTTTGATCTTCCTGGGAAAGATCAGTTATGGCATTTATCTGTATCACCCTATTATCCGCCATTACACGCCGCGCACTATACTGACCAACTTAAACAAACACATTCCGGTATTGGGCGATTACCTGTTATTTATTGAACAGAACAGCCTGGTGATACTCGCTGCCTGGATTTCATGGCGACTGATTGAACGGCCTGTGCTTGTTCTGAAAAAATATTTTGTGCTGCCGGGAAAAGCTTCCAAGTTGAAAAAAGAACTTCCAGAGAAAGTGATGGTGTGATCATTCTTCAAGATAAATAGTTTGCTAATATTGTTTCAAAATTCAACTGCATGAAAGCGAAAAAAATATGGGCTAATTTTAGTGTAAAAGATGCAAAGCGCACAAATCAATTCTATACACAATTGGGTTTTGCTCCCAATAAGCCAAACAACGATCCTAAGCTAGCTAGTTTTCTTTTCGGAGATGATGATTTTGTGATCCATTTTTTTGAACAGGGTTCATCAATCGATGAATATTTACCATCCGGGTTAAAAACCAGTGAAATTATATTCACACTTTCTGCAGAAACAGAGGCGGAAGTGAAAGAATGGATAGATAAAGTTAAAGAAGCCGGAGGTAGCATTTTTCACGAAGAGGACAGAGACGAAACCAATCACTATGGTTTTGCCTTTGCTGATCCTGATGGTCATAAATTTAATGTACTATTGATGGAGGAAGGGATGTGATAAAATCTGGCCGCTAATGGGCAGTCACTAGCTGCACCTGTGGATTGGTAGCAGCAATCACCCCTTCCAGGTATTCCCGGTGCTGGTCGCCCCAGTGGTTCATGGCATCAATAACCGGCAGCAGCGATTGTCCCAATTCCGTCAGCGAATATTCCACTTTAGGTGGCAACTGAGGATAGATCTTCTTACAGATAATGCCATGCTCTTCCAATTCTTTCAGCTGGAGGCTTAAAACCCGTTTGGTGGCATCCGGCAGCGCCCGTTTCAGATCACTGGGTCGTTGGATATTTTCGGAAATCGCGTAGATCAGGTTCGCCTTCCATTTGCCATTCAGCACCTCCCGGGTCAGGTGGAGACCGCAGTCGACGGGTAAGGGTAGTTTTCTTTCGTACATAACGGCTTTTGTCACAAAGTTAGGCATAGTAACACAAATCGACCATAGGGATAAAATTGTCCCTACCCGTAAAATTTTACCCTTGTTGCAATAGCTGCGGCATTCCCTGAAATTTGCCAAAAAAAACAATGATTGACAAACAACAGGAACCACTTTTTACGGAATTCAAGTTAGGGGAACTTCAACTAAAGAGCAGGATCGTAATGTCCTCCCTCACCCGGGGAAGGGCTGACAATCCAGACCTGGCTCCCACTGAATTAAACGCGGTATATTATGCACAAAGGGCCTCCGCAGGGCTCATCATTACAGAAAGTGTCTGGGTGAGTAAAAATGCCATCGGATTTGTCAACCTGCCGGGCATTTACTCCGGGGAGCAGATCGTGGGCTGGAAGATGGTTACCGATGCCGTACATGCCAAAGGAGGGAAGATATTTTTGCAGCTGGTTCACAGCGGCGCCGTATCCCACCCTGATTTCTTTGACGGCAGGCTGCCCCTCGGGCCATCGGCGATCAATCCACAGGAAAAATCATTCACGTCGAAAGGGTTTAAAGACACTGTAACGCCCGTGGCATATACGACCCCGGAGATTAAGGCCACAGTGGATGAGTTCAGACTGGCAGCGCGAAACGCCCGGGAAGCGGGGTTTGACGGAGTGGAGATACATGCCCAGGTGTTTACGCTGATCCCTCAGTTTTTAAGTCCCGCCACAAATCAGCGCACGGATGAGTACGGTGGCAGCACGGAGAACCGGGCAAGGATCCTCTTCGAGATCCTGGACGCTGTGCGAACGGTGTTCGACAATAAACGGATTGGCATAAAATTTACGCCCGCGTTGTTTAACAGCGGGATCATCAAGCCGGATAGCACGACTTTTCAGACCTACGCCTATATCCTCGAAAAACTGGGGGGTTATGACTTGGGCTACTTACACCTGGTAGGTCCTGCCGTGGCGCTGGCCGGAACGGTGCTGGATCAGGTAAAGGCGGATTACTTCGGTTACTTCCGCCGGTTATACAAAGGGACGATAATGGCCAATCTTGGCTTCGGCCACGCCTCCGGAAATGAAATACTGGCAAAAGGAAATGCAGACTTGGTGTCCCTTGGCACGCCTTTTATCGCCAACCCTGACCTGGTTGAACGCTTTCAACAGGATATAGAGCTTGCGGTGCCGGATGCGAGCACTTTTTACTCCGGCGGCGCGACCGGTTATACGGATTACCCGGTCGCTACGACATAGATCCAGCGGTTCGGGCTCTTTTGTCAATTCCAAACACCATTCAATTCTGTCAATATAATTGGTTTTCCCTCCGTAACTATAATAGTATGTTCATGTTGTGCTATAAAGCCACCTTTATTTCCAACCATTGTCCACCCATCATTTAGGGTTTCAGCATAAGTTGATGTTGTTGAAATAAATGTCTCATTGGTTACATACCGGGTTGAGCATAGTTTCTCATTTCATTTAAGGTGTGGGCAGCGGCTTCGCTTGCCTTTTTCATCCCGATAAGTTCAGTTTCCTTTGTTATTGACATATTCGTTATTGTCTAATCGAACTCCTGCTATCTACTTCAACTTCTGTAGCACGCCCTTCCTCTTCACAATATTCTTGTAATCCCATTGGACCTCCCTACCCTTCTCTAGCCAACGTTGAAGGTCGTTCGCGTCTATATCGGCCACATCGACGTATCGTATTTCGGCCGCTTTGAACTTCCCCTCTTTCTGCAATCCCGGCTCATCAAAGGACTGTCCACTCCAGAACATCAAGTTCATCCCATTCTTTCGCTGACTATAACCTACAATCGGATTACCATCCAGGAACCAAACGGGGTGACGGTGCCATACTTTTTTCTCTGCTTCGGGCAAATGCCTGCAAATTTCCTGGTACAAAAAGGTCGCTATTTTACGCTCAGCAGGAGAAAGCGAGTCATGATAAGCCTTAATTTCCGGTGTGATTTCCATAATAGTTGATTTGATAGGATAAAAATACATTTATGTTCAATACTGTTAAAATCTGGAGAAAACCTGCCCGAAACCAGTACTTTTAAAACAAGCCCTGTCGCAATCACCCCCCTATATTGTCGCTCCTGAAACCTTCAAAAAGTGAGGTAACTTTTACCTTTATGACGAAACAAACGAAAATTCGTATTAAAATGAGCCGTTCATTTACTTCATTAAATCCTGAAAAATGACCAGCATAACCAAGACGACAAAAAATCATAAAAGGACATTATCTTTGTTCACTATCTCACTATTTATCTCCATACAGAGTTTTGCTCAAGGGAATGCTGATTGGCAATTGGAGAAAATGCCAGCCGATCTGGAGACAGACTACGCACTAAGTGCACTCCCTCCCCATTTGCGCAATGACGCAACTGTTTATTTGCTGGATCCCCAAAAAGGATATTACGTGGCACATCAGGGATCAAATGGATACATCTGCTTTATTTCACGGACTGAGTGGGAATGGAGTGAATACAGGAAGGATCTTTGCACCCCCATTAGCTATGACGCCGAAGGCGCCAGGTCGATTTTTCCTGTTTACATGGATGTAGCGGCAATGCGGGCATCAGGAAGATACCATGCCACCCAGATCAGAGACTCAATTATACACAGGATTGCTACAGGCGTATACAAGGCAGCCTCGAAACCGGGTATTTCATATATGTTAGCCCCTGTTATGCGTGTATTCCCCGGGAATCCGGATATTAAAGACCCTGTCACGATAAGTATGCCCCACTATATGCTGTATGCACCCTATTTAACCGAAGCAAATGCCCGGTACAAACAGGGGACAGATGGACTGATCCTGTCTAACCCGGATAATTCGATCCTGGGGGACGGGAAAGGGCCATTTGGCTACGTCATTATACCGGCAAGCGAAACAGAAAAAGCAGTAATAGTCGAAGATGGCAAAAACCTGTTGAAAAGACTCGTTGCGTACAAAGCCTATTTTAAGACCGAACCAGTCAGTGAGCATCATCATGGACAGGCTGAACATCTTTAGACAGTTATACATGCTAAGCGCGAGGCTGCATTTTCAAAATAAAACCCCGGAGAAAAAGGATTTGTCCATATTCTCCAGGGTTTTTTCTTACTATGTAGAACGGTAAGCTTTTTATTACTTATCCCACCACACCGGTGTCGTTTCGGGAACAGTTCCGGGATACTTTAGGTTCGCGGTCAGCTCCGTCTGAGGATACAGGAACC
>Ga0193717_1000212_pt1 | contig 46335 bp, 42 predicted proteins | sample U2c2metaG_FD_145900 | JGI IMG/M metagenome (GOLD analysis project Ga0193717, IMG submission 145900) | Soil microbial communities from a riparian zone of the East river system, Colorado, United States - U2c2 | ecosystem: Environmental > Terrestrial > Soil > Riparian zone | place: USA: East River... | reverse complement strand
CAAGGATATCCAGAAAGCACGCGACAACCCGAACGCGTGCAAGGACGATCGCGAACGCCTGCGTGTCGGCGCCGCGGTCGGCGTCGGCGGCGATACCGAACAGCGTATCGAGGCGCTCGTCGATGCGGGCGTCGACGTGCTCGTCGTCGACACCGCACACGGACATTCCGACGGCGTGATCGAACGCGTGCGCTGGGTGCGGCGTGCGTATCCGCGCCTGGCCCTGATCGCCGGCAATATCGTGACGGGCGACGCCGCCAAGGCGCTCGTCGATGCCGGCGCGGATGCAGTCAAAGTCGGCATCGGACCGGGATCGATCTGCACGACGCGCGTGGTTGCTGGCGTCGGCGTGCCGCAGATCTCGGCGGTCGGCATGGTCGCCGAGGCACTCAAGAACAGCGACATCGGCCTGATCGCCGACGGCGGCATCCGCTATTCCGGTGACATCGCCAAGGCGCTCGCCGCCGGCGCGGACTGCGTGATGATCGGCGGCATGTTCGCCGGCACCGAAGAGGCGCCCGGCGAAGTCGAGCTCTACCAGGGACGTTCGTACAAAAGCTATCGAGGCATGGGCTCGCTCGCCGCGATGCAGAAAGGCTCGAAGGACCGCTATTTCCAGGACGACGAGGGCGACGCCGACAAGCTGGTGCCGGAAGGCATCGAAGGCCGCGTGCCGTATCGCGGACCGCTGCGCAACATCGTGCATCAGCTGAGCGGCGGCTTGCGCGCCGCGATGGGTTACGTCGGCTGCGCCTCCGTTGCCGACATGCGCGCGAAGCCGCATTTCGTGCGCATCACGTCGGCGGGCGTGCGCGAGTCGCATGTGCACGACGTCGCCATCACCAAGGAAGCACCGAACTACCGGCTGGACTAGCGGGTTTCGCCAAAGCGCGAAAGACGAAACCACGAAGGACACGAAGAACACGAAGAACACGAAGGAAAAGCAATAACTTATGGATTTTCTTCGTGTTCTTCGTGTCCTTCGTGGTTCGATCTTTTCCGAACAAGTCCAGACCCAAACGTTGCTTCGCGACAGGGCCTTATGCAATAGTAGGTAATATCACTACATCAGGTACCAACGATGGAAGAATCCATATCCGCCGCCGACGCAAACCGCAACTTCTCGCAGTTGCTCCGTGGAGTGCGCGAAGAGCACGCCACTTATGTCGTGACCTCGCACGGCAAACCCGTCGCCAGAATCGTGCCGTTCGAGGCGGACGCGGGTGTCTCGGTGCGAGCGCGCACGGCGTTGCTGGAGCGCCTCGCCTCCGAACCGCTCGCGCACGCCGGTCGCTGGAAACGCGAGGAACTGTACCAACGCGGGAAATGAAGATCGCGCTCGACACGAACATTCTGGCTTATGCCGAAGGCGTCAATGACGCCCGGCGCAGGGATGCGGCACTCGACATCGTCGGACACTTGCCGCAGACGGCGATCCTCGTGCCGGTGCAGTCGCTGGGCGAGCTGTTCCATGTGCTCGTGCGCAAGGCCGGCCGTGATGCAGACGCCGCGCGCGCCGCGGTGCTCGGCTGGCGCGATGCGTTTTCACTGATCGAAACCTCGCCGGCAGTGCTGCTCGCAGCGATGGATCTGGCGGCGGATCATCAGCTCACTATCTGGGACGCGATCATCCTTGCCGCGGCGGCGACCGCCGGCTGCCGCTTGCTCCTGTCCGAGGACCTGCAAGACGGTTTCACCTGGAATGGCGTGACCGTCACCAATCCGTTCGCCAAGTCGCGGCACGCGTTGCTCGACGCGATGCTTGCCGACGCGGACCGTTCGAAAACCGAGGCGCGATGACCCACGACGTGAATATCCACAGCGACAAGATACTGATCCTCGACTTCGGCGCGCAGTACACGCAGCTGATCGCGCGTCGCGTGCGCGAGATCGGCGTCTACTGCGAAATCTGGGCCTGGGACCACGATCCGGCCGAGATCGCGAAGTTCGCGCCGAGCGGCATCATTCTCTCCGGTGGTCCCGAATCGACCACCGAACACGAATCGCCGCGGGCGGCGCAGCCTGTATTCGACCTCGGCGTTCCGCTGCTGGGCATCTGCTACGGCATGCAGACGATGGCCGCGCAGCTCGGTGGCGCGGTCGAAGGCGGCCACGCACGTGAATTCGGTTACGCAGCGGTGACGCCGACGCAATCGAGCCGCCTGCTCGACGGTCTGGCGGGCGAGGGCGGTGCGCTCGACGTCTGGATGTCGCACGGCGACCGCGTAACCGCCGTGCCACCGGGTTACGTCGTAGTCGGCGCAACCGACAGCGTGCCGATCGCGGCCATCGCGAACGAAGAGCAGCGTCGCTACGGCGTGCAGTTCCATCCCGAGGTAACGCACACGAAGCAGGGCACCGAGATCCTGCGCCGCTTCGTCGTCGACGTCTGCGGTTGCGCAACGTTGTGGACGCCGGGCCGCATCATCGACGACGCGGTCGAGCGCGTCCGCGCCGAAGTCGGCAAGGACAAGGTGCTGCTCGGACTTTCCGGTGGTGTCGATTCTTCGGTCGTCGCGGCCCTGCTGGAGAAGGCGATCGGCGATCAGCTGACCTGCGTGTTCGTCGACACAGGGCTGTTGCGCTGGCACGAAGGCGACCAGGTCATGGCGACGATGGCCGAGCACATGGGCGTGCGCGTGATCCGCGTCGATGCCGCCGATCGTTTCTATGCCGCGCTGGCCGGTGTCGCCGATCCCGAGGCCAAGCGCAAGATCATCGGCCGCACTTTCATCGAGGTATTCGACGAAGAGGCGCACAAGCTCGAAGGAGTGAAGTGGCTCGCACAGGGCACGATCTATCCGGACGTGATCGAGTCCGCCGGTTCGAAGACCGGCAAGGCGCACGTGATCAAGTCGCATCACAACGTCGGCGGTCTGCCCGAGCAGATGAACCTGAAACTGGTCGAACCTCTGCGCGAGCTGTTCAAGGACGAAGTGCGGCGCATCGGCGTCGAGCTCGGCCTGCCGCGCGAGATGGTCTATCGCCATCCGTTCCCCGGGCCGGGACTCGGCGTGCGCATCCTTGGCGAAGTGAAGCGCGAATATGCCGAGATCCTGCAGCGGGCGGACAATATCTTCATCGAGGAACTGCGCAGGCACGATCTCTACGACAAGGTCAGCCAGGCGTTCGCCGTGTTTTTGCCGGTCAAGTCGGTCGGCGTGGTCGGCGACGGTCGCGCCTATGAATGGGTCATCGCATTGCGCGCAGTCGAAACGATCGATTTCATGACTGCGCATTGGGCGCGACTGCCATACGACTTCCTTGGCGAAGTATCTCGTAGAATAATCAATGAGATAAACGACATATCTCGCGTTGTTTATGACATAAGCGGCAAGCCGCCCGCGACGATCGAGTGGGAATGATCGGCTCCGCGTCCACCAACCCCGACCATCGCTGGATGTCGCACGCGCTCGAGCTCGCCAGGCACGCCGAGGCGCGCGATGGAGAAGTGCCGGTCGGTGCCGTGCTAGTCCTCGACGACAAGATCATCGGCGAAGGCTGGAACCGCAACATCGCCACCTCCGACCCGACCGCGCACGCCGAGATACTTTCGCTGCGCGACGCCGGCCGCCGCCTCGGCAACTACCGTCATCCCGGCGCGGAGCTCTACGTGACGCTGGAGCCTTGCGCGATGTGCGCCGGCGCGATCGTGCACGCACGGCTCGCACGCGTGATATTCGCCGCCCGCGATCCGAAGACCGGAGCCGCCGGCAGCGTGTTCGACGTGCTGCAGCACGAGCGGCACAATCATCGCGTCGCGCTGACCGAAGGCATCCTCGCGGAAGAAGCGAGCAAGCTGCTGAAAGGGTTTTTTCGTTCGCGGCGCTGAGGCGTCGCGACATCACCTCTCCCGCTCGCGGGAGAGGTCGCCGCGCACAGCGCGGCGGATGAGGGGAGCAGGGCAGAGGCGGCGCAAGCTTGCCCTCACCCCAACCCTCTCCCGCAAGCGGGAGAGGGGGCAGGTAATCGTATCAGCGCATTTCGCGCATCTTGTGCACGTCTTCCGCAGTCACCGTCGAGGGCTTCGCGCCGAAGCGCGCGGTCACGTAGTTGGACACCGCGGCGATCTCATCGTCGCTGTAGGACGCGCCAAACGCCGGCATCGCAAGTTCGCTGCTGTCGAATCGATGCTCCGTTCCCCACAGCACCATCTGCGCGACATTGGTCGCGGTAGGATCGTTGACCGCGCGGTTGCCGACCAGCGTCGCAGTCGACGCCAGCGGGCTTGCCCCCGACCAGCCGTGGCAGCTCGCACATGCGCCCGCGAACACCTTGCTGCCGTGCGGGTTGGCGGCGGCAGCGACGCCCTCCTTGGGATCCGCAGGCGCGAGCTCGGCTTTCGGCGCCGGCAGATCAGGCGTCGCGATCGCCGGAACGCTGCGCGTGTAGGCAACCATCGCGCGGATGTCGCCGGGCGTCATGTTCCTGAAGCTCAACACCACGGCTTCGGCCATCGGTCCCGATGCGGTGCCGCGACCATTGGCGTGTCCGGTCGACAAGTACTGCGCAAGCTCCTCGTCGCTCCAGCTGCCGACGCCCGACTCTGCATCGGCGGTGATGTTGTAGGCTCGCCAGCCGTCTATCAGTGTGCCGGCGAACTTCTGCTTGTTGTCGAGCGCCTGCATGAGATTGCGCGGCGTGTGGCAATCGCCGCAGTGCGCAAGCGCCTCGACGAGATACGCGCCGCGGTTCCACTCCGGGCTGCGATCGGAGGCGGGTTGGAAGCGCTCGTTCGGATTGAACAGCAGCGACCAGAACGACATCAGCCAGCGCTGGTTGAACGGGAACGCGAGATCGTTCGCCGGCGCGGTGTTCTTCACCGGCTTGAGCGTGAACAGATACGACTTGATCGCGAGCACGTCCTCGTCGGTGAGATACGTATAGGAGGCATACGGAAATGCCGGATAGAGTCTCTCGCCGTCGCGATTTATGCCCTGGTGCACGGCCTTGAGGAAATCCGCGTCGCTCCATGCGCCGATTCCCGTGTCGGCGTCCGGTGTGATGTTGGGCGCGTACAGCGTGCCGAACTCGGTCTTGAACGCGCGGCCGCCGGCGAACGGCGTGCCGCCGATCGGCGTGTGGCAGGACTTGCAGTCAGCCGCGTCGGTCAGATAGCGGCCGCGCGCGATCGGATCGTTGTCGGTGAAATCGGCGGGAACGCCGGTCGGATGACCGTCGTATGCGTTCAACGCGACCGCTTTTCCGCCGGCGAACGCCAGCGGTCCCGGCCTCGTCGCATACCAGGCCAGCACGAGCAGGCCGATGACGACGAGAACGCCGATGCCGTAGCCGATACGCCGGCCGATCGATGTGCGTTTCATGCCGGTTTCCTCGCCAGTGCCTCGCGGTCGATCGGCAGACGGCGCAGGCGCACGCCGCTCGCCGCGAAAACCGCATTGCCGAGCGCAGCGGGTCCCGCATTCGTTCCGGCCTCGCCGATGCCGCCGGGCGCTTCGGCGCTGGCAATCAGATGGACGTCGATGCTGGGCACCTCGTCGATGCGCAGCATGCGGTAATCGTGGAAGTTGCTCTGCTGCACGCGGCCCTTGTCGATCGTGATGTCGCCGTACAACGCCGCGGTCAGACCGAAGATGATGCCGCCCTGCATCTGCGCGATGACGGTGTCGGGATTGACGACGATGCCCGTGTCGACCGCGGTGACGACGCGGCGGATGTGCACCGCGCCATCGTCGGCGATCTCGACCTCGGCAATGGTGGCGATGAAACTTCCGAACGAAGTCTGCACGGCGATGCCACGACCGCTGCGCGCGGGCAGGGGAGTGCCCCAGCCGGCCTTCTCGGCGGCGAGATTCAGCGCGGCAAGCAGGCGCGGGGATTTGCCGAGCATGCCGCGACGGAACTCGAGCGGATCCTTGCCGGCCTTCTTCGCCAGCTCGTCGATGAAGTTCTCGATCGCGAACACGTTGTTGTTCGGGCCGACGCCACGCCAGAAACCGGTCGGCACCGCGGGCGGCTCGTCGCGGCGGTATTCGATCTTGAGGTCCGGGATGTCGTACGGAACATCGACGCTGCCGTCGACCGCGTCGATATCGACGTGTTTGAGCATCTCGAACAAGGGCGGCAGGAAGCGCGCCATGATCGACGAACCGGTGATGCGATGCGTCCAACCGACGATGCGTCCGTCGGCGATGCTCGCCGAAAGCACATCGCGATATACGGGCCGATAGATGTCGTGCTGGATATCTTCCTCGCGCGTCCACACGACCTTGACCGGCCCTTCGACCTTCTGCGCAATGCGCACAGCTTTCTCGACGCCGTCGACTTCGAGCCGGCGGCCGAAGCCGCCGCCGATAATATAGTTGTGCACGGTGACCTTCTCGAGCGGCAGGCCGGTGATCTTCGCGGCGGCCTTCTGCGCGCGCGTCAGCACCTGGATGCCGACCCAGACTTCGCAGGCATCGGGCGTCACGTGCACGGTGCAGTTCATAGGCTCCATCGCCGCGTGCGCAAGGAACGGCAACTCGTAGGCGGCATCGACGCGCTCGCCGCGGGTAAGACCGCTGGCGGCGTCGCCGACGGTCTTGGCGACAATGCCGTCCTGTTCGCTCGCGGCGCGGACCTGCTTCCACACGTCGGCGCTCGAGACATTTGCGTTCGCGCCTTCGTCCCACGTGATGTCGAGCGCGGCCAGGCCTTGCTTGGCGGCCCACATGTGATCGCCGACGACTGCGACGAGATCGTCGAGGACGACGATCTGGCGAACGCCGGGAACCTGTTTCGCCCTGGCGTCGTCGACATGCGCGACCTTGCCGCCGAACACCGGACACGCGGCGAGCGTGGCGAACTTCAGGCCCGGCATCATCACGTCGATGCCGTAGACGAGCTTGCCGTCAGTCTTGTCCGGCGTGTCGAGGCGTTTCAACGGCTTGCCGATCAGCTTGAAGTCCGCCGGCGACTTGAGTGGAGCGTCCTTTGGCGGCTCGATGCGCGCGACGTCGCCGATCAGGTCGGCGTAGGCGAGCTTGCGCCCACTGGCAGCGTGAATGACTTCGCTGTTATCCGTCTTGCATGTGCCGGCGTCGACTTTCCAGCGCGCCGCCGCGGCTTGCGTCAACATCGCACGCACGCCGGCGGCGGCCTGGCGCAGCGGCATCCAGAACGCGCGGATCGAGTTCGAGTTGCCGGTCATCTGCTCGTGGAAGGTCGGATTTGCGTACAGCGCATCGTTTGGTGGCGCCGCTTCCAGCTTTACCTGCTCCCACTTCGCGTCGAGCTCCTCGGCGAGGATCATGCCGATGGACGTATAGACGCCTTGACCCATTTCGACCTGCGGCATGACCAGCGTAACCGTGCCTTGCCGGTCGATGCGGATGAACGCGTTCGGCGCGAACGGAGCGTTCGTATCCTGGGCGGCCGCTCCGGCCCACGGGATGCGGAAGCCGAGCAGCACGGCGCCGCCGGCAGCGACACCGGCCTGCAGAAATGCCCGCCGCGTCGTACCGGTCCCATCGGATTTCATAAGCGTCATGATCGATTCCCCACCGAGCTCAGCCCGATTTCGCAGCCAGTTTGATCGCGTCGCGAATGCGAACGTACGTGCCGCAGCGACAGATGTTGCCGGCCATCGCGGCGTCGATGTCGGCGTCGTCCGGCGCGGGCTTCGATTGCAGCAGCGCGGCCGCCGACATGATCTGTCCCGACTGGCAGTAACCGCATTGGATGACTTCGAGATCGAGCCACGCCTTCTGCACTTTCGCGCCGGCGGGCGTCGAACCGATCGCTTCGATGGTGGTGATCGCGCGCTCGCCGATCGAACCGACCGGCAGCAGGCACGATCGCACCGGTGCGCCGTCGACATGCACGGTGCAGGCGCCGCATTGCGCGATGCCGCAGCCGAACTTCGTGCCGGTCAGCCCGAGTTGATCGCGCAGGACCCAGAGCAGGGGCATGTCGGCCGGCGCATCGACGCTGCGAGGCTGGCCGTTGATGTTCAGCGTGATCATGTGCGGACCCTCGAGCTGCCTGGTGGGTGGCGGGTACCGGTCTATGGTGAACGTCGCGCCGCCGTTCTACGCGTACGGGATTGCTCTTTTTTTCTGCCTGCACGAGCTTCGCGCGGTACGAAACCCGCAATGCTTGACGCGATCAGTGTGGGCGTCTAGCTTGTGGCCCGAATGTCATAATTCCCTCGTTTCAGGACATCGCATGAAGCGCGTCGGCGTCATCGTCTTTCCGGGGTTCCAGATCCTCGATCTCGCTGCGGTCACCGTCTTCGAGCTTGCGAACCGGCATGCGGATCGCAAGAGCTACGACGTGGCACTGCTGTCGGAACGTGGCGGTCTGGTGACGAGCTCTTCGGGCGTAAGAATCGCGACCGAGGCATTCGACTCGCCGCGCTTCCACACGCTGATCGTGAGCGGCGAGCTGTCGATCGTCGAGCCATCGCCGGGGTTGCTGGCTTTCGTCAAACGCGCCGGTGCCGCTTCGCGACGCATCGCGAGCATCTGCACAGGCGCCTTCGTCCTCGCCGAGGCCGGCCTCCTGCACCAGCGTCGCGCGACGACGCATTGGGCCATGGCGCGCGAGCTGCGACGGCGATTTCCGAGCGTGCGCGTGGAGGAGGACCGCATCTTCATCGTCGACGGCAACATCTGGACCTCGGCCGGCATGAGCGCTTGCATCGATCTCTCATTGGCGCTGGTCGAAGCCGATCTGGGTTTCGAGGTCTCGCGAGCCGTGGCCCGGCAGATGGTCGTCTATCACCGGCGCAGCGGCGGCCAGTCGCAGTTCTCCGCGCTGCTCGAGCTCGATCCGAAATCCGATCGCATCCGCGACGCACTCGTGTACGCGAAGCGAAACCTGCAGCGCAAGCTTTCGGTGGAAGAGCTCGCCGATGTCTGCCATCTGAGCGCGCGCCAGTTCACGCGCGCATTTCGCGCACAGACCGGCCAGTCGCCGGCGAAGGCGATCGAAAGCCTGCGCGTCGAGGCCGCCAAGTCCTTGGTGGAGGAGGGCACGCAGACCATCGACACGGTCGCGCGGCAGACCGGCTTTTCGGACCCCGAGCGCATGCGCAGGGCCTTCATCCGCAAGTTCGGGCATCCACCGCAAAGCATCCGCCGGGCCGCGCAATCGTCGGCGGCCTGGTCGCTCTGACCGGGTGATATTGTTTCCGGCAATCAGCGCCAACCGGACGCGATACGTGAACGAACCATCAGACGCCGCATCAGCGGTGCCACTGCGCGCCGATCCATCGCGCCTGCGTTACATCGATGCGTTGCGTGGTATCGCGGCGCTGCTCGTCGTTTGGCTCCACTCCGCTTCGTTCCTGTACCGCACCAGCGAACAGACGCGCGAAAGCAGCGGCTGGCTTTATTCGGTCATCACGCGATTCGACGTCGGCCACACCGGGGTCGTCGTCTTCTTCCTGATCTCGGGCTTCGTGATTCCCTTCAGCATCCGTCCCGACCGGCCGGCGCCGGTGCGCTCGTTCCTGATCCGGCGCTTCCTGCGCATCTACCCGGCGTACTGGCTGTCGGTGCCGATCGCGGCGGTGGCGATCTTCTGGATCTGGGGCACCGACTTCAGCGGCCGCGAGATCCTGATCAACCTGACCTTGCTGCAGGACCTGTTCGGCGTAAGGCCGGCCGAAGGCGTGTACTGGACGCTGATCGTCGAGCTCGTCTTCTATGCGCTGTGCGTCGTGTTGCTGCTGAGCGGCAGCCTGTTCGACATGCGCCGGATCGCCGTGCTCGCCGCCGCGCTGGGTGTCGTCTTCACGGCCGCGCTGGCGATGTCGTGGTCGAAAGGGAAGGTCATGAATTCGCCGGGCGTGTTCTGGTTCCTCAATCTTTCGGTGATGTTCTGCGGAACGCTGTTCCGCAACCGGCTTTCAGACGGCCCGAATCGTTCCCGTCTCGTTGACGTCCTGTTCTGGGCGATGGTGCTGGCGTATGTCGTGGCGCTTCCGCTCGGCACCTACGTCGCGACCGGCTGGCGCAACAATACGATGCTGCCGTATGCGGTCGGATTCCTGATCTTCATCGTGGGAACGCGCGTGTTGCGCATCGAAACGCGTCTGACCGACTGGCTCGGCGCGATCAGCTACTCGATCTATCTGTTCCACACGATCGTCATACTTTTACTCACCTGGTGGCTGCTCAGGCAGCCAGTCGATTCGGCGTGGCGCACGCAGCATCTCGGCGTGTACATGGCGGCCGCTCTCTGCGCGACGCTCGCTGTCGCGAGCCTCGTCTATCTCGTCGTCGAACGACCTTTCATCCGGCTCGGGCATCGCCTCGCGTCGAGCTTGCAGGGGAGGTATGTTTCGCCTGCAGACGAAACGAGGAAGCGTGTCAGTCCTCCGAAGTGATCTCCGTAGTTCGCGTGGGCGATAACCTGGGAATGCCTGCTTCAGCCCTGCCGCGCACGCGGTTGCGGCAAGGGCCGTCGAAATACCGTCGCGACCAGGTCGTGGCCGATGTTCAAGCACTGGTCGGCAACCTCGGCAACTCCGGTGCGGTGCGAGACGACGAGCAGAATCGTCTGCGGCAGCTCGCGCGTGAGCATCGACAGCAGCGCCAGTTCCGAAGCCGCGTCGAGCGCACCCATCGCTTCGTCGAGCACCGCGAGGAACGGACGCCGCAGCAGGACTTGCGCGAGCATGAGGCGCTGCAGCTCACCGCCGGAGAAGCGGCTCGAAGCATCGTCCAGAGCGGTAGCCAGTCCCGCGCCGTCGTCGAGCACGCGCTTGCCGAGGCCGACCGCGACCAGAGCGCGGTGCATTGCTTCGTCGTCCGCGTGCGGCGCGGCCCAGCGCAGGCACTCGCCTACGCGCGCGTGCCACGGCCGTGCGCTCTGACCGACGTAGGCGCCGTGGCGCGCGAGTGCGCGGTAGTCCTCGAACGCGAGCGCGCGACCGTCGATCGTCGCGCGGAAATAGGCGGGCGCGACCAACCCTGCGAGCACGTCCACGAGGCTGCTCTTGCCAATGCCCGAATCACCCTGGATCACGGTGAGCTCACCCGGAACGAGGGCAAGGCGCTCCACCCGCAGATTCGCAAGCGGAGGCGCCAGGCGCATTTCGCAGATGCGCAATACGCCATGCGCAGGCGGCCGCGCAGCGGATTCGCGCGCCACCTCGGCGAGCGCGCAGTAGCGCCGCCACAGGACGAACGCCGGCGCCGCCGAGCGCAGTTGCTGGAAGCTCTGCCGCGTCGAGACCAGGTAAGGCAGCAGGCGACCGAGCAGCAGGCAGACTGCGACCGCGGACGACTGCGCAATAGCCAGCCCGTGCGAGGTCAGCACGAACAGGCCGGCCACGCCCGCCGCCGCGAGCAGTTCGAGCACGAGCCGTCCGGAAGCGACGAGTTCGAGCTGGCGGCGATAGGCGTCGCCAAGGCGGCGCGAAATCTCGCCGTAGGCGGTTTTCTCGGCGTCCTCCCGCTCGAACGAACGTACATGGCGCAGGCGCCGAGGAAAGTCCTCGCTGTGCCAGAACAGCTGCGTCATATCGGCGACGTACGCGCGGCTGACGCGGGCCTGCTCGGCGCCGCTGAGCCGCGCCGCAAGCAACCCGAACAGTGCCAGCACCGGCGCGGCCAGCATGAGCGGCGGCGACACCCAGAAGACGAGACCGAAGCTCACCGTCGCGGTGAACGCGGCGATCAGCAACTGCTGCAACGCCGAGAAGCCCTGCACGATGATCTCGGTGTTGTAGGTCAGCACGTTCGCAATCTCGGCCGAGGTCACGTTCGCGAACGAGGCGAGCGGCGCATTGACGAGGCAGGCATGGACCCGGCGGCGCAGCTCGGTGCCGTAGCTCGCGGTCAAGCGTGCGCCGATGTTCGAGGCGAGCCAGCGCAGCACCGCGAACACTACCGTCGCAGCCGCGAACATGCCCGCCTGCGTTGGCGTATCGCCGTGCGCGTCGAGCACGTCCAGAAATCCGCCGACCCGCATCGGCGAGGGTCCCGGCTGCAGCAGCGGCACGAGGCAGAGCGCGGCGAGGCTGCCTGCGACTGCTGCGGCGAGCGAGAACGCCACGTAGAGGCCCAGATCGAACCTGTCGCGGCGGCTCAACGTCGACACGAACGCGCGCCACGACGCGAGCGGACGTTCGTCGGGCAAGGCGCTCGTCATGCCGTCACGTCAGCAGCCGTCGTACGGCCTCGACCGAATCGCGCGGATGGCGGCCGCGCCGCAACTCGTAGGCACCCAGGCCAGCGATAGCCGTCGCGAACGCCTGCCATCCCGGCTGCGCGGCCGCGTAGGGCTGCTCGGCCGCGAGGCGCGCGCCGAGCGTTTCGGCCGGCAGCGGGCGCAGCAACGCCTCGCCGTCGGTCGCGCCGCGATCGGACAGGAAGACCGCGGCAGCCACGCGCAGCGGTGCGCGGACGACGCGGCCGCCGGGAAAACGGCGCGCGTCCAGCTCGAACTTCTCGGCACCGCTGCGGCGCCGGATCACCGGCGATTCGACGATCCACCGCAGCGCCGCGGCATCGTCGACGAAGCCGAGCGATTCGGCCTTGAGATGCACGAAGTTCGGCACCGACGTCGCCAGCAGCGAGGCTGGATGCGCGAACACGCTGTCCTCGGCCAGCAGCTCGAGGCCGCCGAGAAAAGCGTGCAGCGCGAGCGTCGACTTGCCCGCGCCGCTTGCGCCGAACAGCAGCGCGCCGCGTCCGTCGCGCCCGACACAGGCGGCGTGCAAGGGCACCAGGCCGATGCTGCGCGCGGCCAGGACGAAGACGGCGAATTCGATGAATTCGTAGCGCACGTGGTAGGTGTGCGCGAGCCGGTCCGCGGAAACGACAACGAGTGCGCGGTGCCGCTCGGGCGACAGGACGACATAGTTCGCCGCGTCGACGACGCCGCACAGCAGGCCCGCGCCCGACTGCACGCGCATCGGCGGCGGTTCGGTGGTCGCCCGCCGCGGCCCCGCGGGGAGCAGACGCAACTCGACATGGAACTCCGGCGAAATGTCCGAAAAGCGGTGTTCGGGCAGGCCGTTGTAGGCCGCCTCGGCCAGCCGCAGCAACGCCCGATCATTGCTTTCGAAATGAAAGCGGCCGCCGAGAAGCTGGCGCGTCATCGAGATGGTCGGACCGCGCGCTTCGCCGAACGGATCCGCGACGAGGTCGGTGCCTTGCGGCTGCAAGAGCGGTGCTGGGGACGTCAAGCGGGGTCCTCCGCGGACCGGGAAGCGGTGCGGTAGGTACCTTCGGCGCGCGAAAAAGTTGCCGCGTCCCGCAGCGGGCACGCGGATTCTTTGATGCGCCGCAACCAGAACGCGCCGCGCGGGCACTCACGCACGAGCTGTCCTGAATCCGCGTCCTGTCCGGCCCGGAATTGCTGCGGCTGTTCCGAGGCCACGACTGAGACCCCTTCCAGATGCTAAGAATCCAGGTCGGTCATTGCTACTTCCTGCGCTACGACCGTAAGCAGTGGGAACGCGGCAAGCCGTATCCGCCGCTGGCGACGATCCAGATCGCAGCGTTGCTGCGCGAACTCGGTCACGAAGTCAGCTTGTTCGACGCGATGCTCGCCGATGACGTAAGCGACTACGAAACTGCGCTGCGCGCGCAGCAACCGGACCTCGTCGTCCTGTACGAGGACAACTTCAATTACCTGACCAAGATGTGCCTGAGCCGGATGCGCGAGGCCGCTTGCACGATGATAGGCGCGGCGTGCGCGCGCGGCGCGCGCGTCGTCGTCGCAGGTTCCGATGCTTCCGACGCTCCGGAAGCGTTCCTTGGCGCAGGTGCGGACGCGGTTCTGGCCGGCGAGGGCATTCCGGCGCTGGTCGAGCTGGTCGCGCGGCTCGACCGCGAACGCGACATCTCCGCCGACCGCCTGACCGCCAACCTGGCAGGCGTCGCCGCGCGTCGGGAGCAAACGGTGCAGGTGACGCACATCGGCATCCGCCCGCCGGACCCGCGCCTCGTCGGGCGGGCCGCATGGGATCTGCTCGACATCGACAAATACCGCGCGATGTGGCGTGAGCGCCATGGCTACTTCAGCTTGAACATGGCCGCCGCGCGCGGCTGCCCGTTCCGCTGCAACTGGTGTGCGAAACCGATCTGGGGCAATCACTACAGGCAACGCAGCGCGCGCGACTTCGCAGCGGAGATGAGTTACCTCAAGCGCACGTTCGCACCGGAGCACATCTGGATGGCGGACGACATCTTCGGCATGCACGTCGACTGGGTCACCGAATTCACCTCGCACCTCGCGGCCGAAGACGGATCGGTTCCGTTCACGATCCAGACCCGTGCCGACCTCGTCAGCGAGCGCATGGCTGCCGCGCTCGCCGCGGCCGGCTGCACGGAAGCGTGGATCGGCGCGGAGAGCGGGAGCCAGCGCGTGCTCGACCGCATGAACAAGGGCACCCGCGTGGAGGAGCTCGTCGAGGCGCGCGAACGCCTCAGCCGCCACGGCATCCGCGTCGGCTTTTTCATCCAGCTCGGCTATCTTGGCGAACAACTCCCGGATCTGCAGGCGACGCGCGCGCTGGTCGAACGCGCCGCACCCGATGACATCGGGGTCAGCGTCTCCTATCCGCTGCCCGGCACGAAGTTCTACGAGCAGGTCAAGACGCAGCTTGGCGAAAAGACCCATTGGCGCGACAGCGACGATCTGGCGATGATGTTCCGCGGGGCCTACGACTCCCAGTTCTACCGGCAGGTGCGCGACCTGCTTCACGACCAGGTCGCGCTGCGCCAATCCCGCGCTGCGCTTCCCCCGGACGCATCGCGCGCTGCCGACGAGGAGATCGCCGCGCGCTGGGACGCGCTGGTCGCCCGCGCCGACGAACATCGCGTGCGCACCGATGCGGCGCTCGCCGCTATCACGACGCCGGATCGTCATGCTGCCGCCGCTTCGGATCGTTAGCACCGGCTTGCGCCGCACTACCGAAACGCTGGCGGCGGAACTCGGGCGCGCCCCGGCCGCCAGCGAAGAGCCTGGCTGGAACGAGGCGGAATGGCGGCTCGCCATGGCCGTCGCCGTCGCCCATGGCGTGTCGCCGCTGCTCAGCCGTCTCCCGTCCTGGCGGCACGCGCCATGGCGGAAGTTTCTCGACACCCAGCGCGAGCACGTGCGCCTGCGTCATGCGCGCATCGCGGCGTTGCTCTCGGATATCGACGTGCAGGCGCGCGCGGCCGGCATCGGCCTCGTCGCGCTCAAGGGCGCTGCGCTGCATGCGCAAGGCGAGTACGCCGCAGGCGAACGCCCGATGGCGGACATCGACCTGCTCGTGCGCGAATGCGACCAGCCCGCCGCCAAAGCATTGCTCGAACGCCTCGGCTACGTCGAATCGTTCGCGCAGTGGAAGCATCGCGTGTTCAAGCCGGTGGCCGGCGAGGCCATGCCCGGGTTCGGTGAGCACCGCGACACGCCGGTCAACATCGAGCTGCACGCGCGCATCCAGGAACGGCTGCCGATCGCGACGATCGACATCACACACCTCGTACAACCCCGCGCATGCGAGTCCGGTCTCAATGCGTATCCCTCTCGTGGCGCGCTGATGAGCCACCTGTTGTTGCACGCCGCGGGCAATCTGTGCGGGCGCAGCCTGCGCCTGATCCATCTGCACGACATCGCACGACTCGCGCGGCGCATGGATGCGCAAGATTGGGACCTGCTCTGCGGCGCGCCGGCCGCGGCAGGCTGGGCCTGGCCACCGCTGTTCCTCGCCGCGCGCTATTACGGCGACGTCGCTCCCGCTGGCGTGATGGCGCGTCTCGAAGCGGCTTGTCCGCGCCTGCTGCGCATCGTCGCGCGGCGGCAGACGCTGACCGACGTCTCCTGCTCGGCGCTCTGGCTGCAGGCGTTCGGTGGCATCGAATGGTCGCGTTCTGCGCGCGAGGCCTTGCGCTATGTCGAGCAGCGGATCCGGCCGTCGGCCGAAGCGCGCCAGGAACGCGCCGACATGATCCGCACGCAGGTGTGGCTGCGCGGCCAAAGCTGGGTGCGCCTCGCGCAGCGGCGTCGTGTCCTCGCCTGGCTGGCGCAGCGGCGGCCGCGCATGGACACGCTCTATGTCGTCCGCGCCGCATTCGAGCAGACGCCGGGCTAGGCGCACGCGCGGCGGTACAAATCCTCGAAGCAACGTAGCGTCGTCCCGGCGTCTTCGGCGAGCGCGCGCTGCTGCGCCGACGCGGCGAGACGCAAGCGCAGCGCGTCGTCGTCGAGCACACGGCAGACCGCCGCGGCAAGCGCGGCGGCGTCGCGCACCGGCACGGCCACGCACGCCGACGGCGACCATTCGACGAAATGCCCGACCGCGGTGCCAACCGCAGGCACGCCGGCCACTGCCGCTTCGAGCAACACGAGCGGTCCGGCCTCGTGCAGCGAGCTCATCAGCAGCAGGTCGGCCGCCTCGACGAGCGGCCGCAGTTCGCGTTGCGTCTTGAAGCCGAGAAAGCGGACCTGCGACGACAGACCGAGTTTGTGCGCAAGGCGCACGGCTTCGCCCTCGAGCGTATCGACGCCGACGAGGTCGGCTTCGAATGCGACGCCAGCCGCTGCCACTTGCGCCAGCGCTTGCAACAACGTGGTCGCATCCTTGACACGATTGATGCTCGCGACATGGATCAGCCGCGCAGGTCCGGCGCTGCGCGGCTGCGGTGCGCGCGCAGGCCAGCGCCGCAGGTCCACGCCGAGCGGCAGGCGCTGCGCGCGGATGCCGAGCGCGCAAAGCGAGTCGATGATCGGTGCGCTCGCCGCCGTCACCGCGTCGGCCAGACGCAGGACGACCGCTTCACGCCAGCGTCCTTTCCATTTGCGTCGCCCGCCGTAGCCGATCTCGGGCAGCGAGGCCAACTCGCCTCCGGCGACATGGACGAAGCTCGGGCGGCGCAGCAGACGCCCGGCGACCACGGCGATCAGGCCGCACGAGCCCGAAAAGAGCGCCTGTATCGCGTCGAACGGCGAGCGCCCGTGTTCGGCACGGATCGCCGCTACCGCGCGCAGCCGCGTGCGGCGGTCGCCGACATTGTGGACGGTTGCGCCGAGCAGCGGCCACGATGCCGGCGTGGACTCCTGGTGCAGGGCGAACACATGCACCTGGTGGCAGCGCGCGAGTCCTTCGATCACGGCGAGAAAGGCCGGGATCACGCGGTATTCGCCGCTGCGGTCGACGCCGCCAGGCACAACGATGGCGATTTTCATCGCTCTTCCCGCGCGAGCTGCGCATAGGCCTCGGCCCAGCGCCGTCCGAGCGCGCTGAGCGAGAGGTGGGCGTCGAAGTGCCCGCGTATCTGCGTCGGCTGCAACGGTGCAGACCATAGTCGGACAAGCGCGCCGGCGAGTGCGGCTGCGTCCCCGCACGGCCACAGCATGCCAATGCGGCCGTCGTCGGTCAGCGCCCGGTACGCGGGGATGTCGGTAACGACGGGCGTTGTCCCGCAGGCGAGGGCTTCGAGCAGCGCGTAGCCGCAACCTTCGACGCGGCTGGCCGAAACGAACACGTCGGCGGCACGCATCAGCGTCTCGACGCGCGCATGCGGCACGCGGCCGAGCAGGGTTACACGACCGCGCAGGCGCCTATCGGCGGCGATCCGCGAACGCACCGCTTCGAGCAGCGGCGCGTCCTCGAACGCGCACCACAGGCGAAGGCCCGGCAGCCGTTCACTCGCGCGGGCGATGCCTTCGAGCATCGTCATCGGGTCCTTGTTGGCATTGAGATGACCGATCCACAGCACACAGGGGTCGCCCTGCAGTCCGGTGTCCGCCCGCGCGCGCAGGAACTTTCCCGGCGTGAAGCGGCTGCTCGATTCGGGGATCGCGAACAGGCGCGTGCGTTTCGCCAGGAGCTGCGCGAACGGCTGCGCCTGCTCGGTCGAGGTGAACGCGACGCCGTCGGCGGCCGCATACCAGCGCCGCCAGAACGGCCGCCGCCATCCGCGCGGCGGCCGGTCGGCGTGATCCTGCAGCAACAGCGGCTGGTCCGGCAGGCAACACGACAGCGCGTGCGCGTGCCGTGCGAAACCGAGTCCGTGAACGTGGACGACGTCGGCGCCGAGCTCGTCCAGCCACGCGGCCAGGCGCCGCGCCTGTGACGGCCGGTCGGCGCCACGCAGATCGGCGAAGTGGTAGTCGATGTCGTTGCGCGTGATCTGCGCCACGTAGGCCGCGCACTGGATCACGCGCACCTGCACACCGGCGCCGGCCACCATCTCGGCGATATCTGCAAGAGAGGGCCAGGCGGCGAGCAGCTCTGCGGGCGAACGCTGCGCAGGCGCCGGGAGATAGTTGATCTGCACGACCTGCACGCGCAGTGTCCTAGAGGCCCGACACTTGCGGCCGGCGCAGCTTGACCAGTCGGTTGACAGCCTCGAGTTCCCAAGGCCGGCCGTAGCGACGGTTGCGGTAGCGCCAGCCGGCTAGTGCGCTCAGGCCGCGTTTGACCCAGCGCGGCGAGCGCAGGTCCTGCACGGTCGGGTAGCGGCAGCGCAGCACGGTGACGAAATCGCGGATGTCCCGCCGCAGTGCGTCGTCGAGCCAAGGCGCGTCGGCGTGGCAGGCGTAGTCGACCCAGCGCTGCTGCGTCCATTCCTCGGGCGTGCGTGGAAACACGACCGGGTTTCCGTCGCGGTCGAACAGCTGCGCCGGACGCTTGCCGCGGTCCTTTTCGTGCCGGCTGCTCTCGGGCAAGGGCGTGTAGACATAGACGATGATCTCGGACTCGGGATTGATGCGCTTGAGCTCGCGGATGAACTCGAACGTGCGCGCGGTCTCTTCCGCAGCGTTCTGCGGCGGCGCGACCATGAACGAAAGTTCCGGGATGACGCCGTGGCGCCGGCACAGTTCGGCGACCTCAAGCGTCTGGTCGGGCCGCGTGCCCTTGCGTATCTCCTTGAGCATCGCGCCGCTGGGCGACTCGGCACCGATATAGGCCATGCGCAGGCGGCTCTTGCGCACGAGCTTCCAGGTGCTCTCGGACAGATTGAGCAGCGCGTCCGAACGTGCGTAGCACCACCATGGCATCTCGAGCCGGGCCATGACTTCAAGCAGCGGAATCATGTCTGCTTCGCGGTCGAAGAAATTGTGGTCGAAGAACTGGATGGAATCGGCGCCGAGGGTGTGCTTGAGATAGCCGAGGTCGCGTTCCAGGCGCCGTGCCGTCGGCAGGTCCGTCGTCCCGCCGAACATCGCAGCGACGCCGCAGAATGTGCAGCGGAAGCGGCAGCCGATCGCGGCCTGGTGCGCCGCCGTGCGCCGGCCGAGGAACGTGCGCGCGAGGTAGCGGCGCGGATCGCCGAGCTTGTCGTAGGGCAATACCGCTCCGCTGTCGCCGAGCGAGAAGCGCCGATTCGGGTTGTGCACGATCGTGTCTTCGCGCTTCCACGACAGGCCGCCGATGCCGGAAAGATCGGACGCGCTGCCCGCGCTCAGAACGGAGACCAGCTCCGGCAGGCTCTCCTCGGCCTGTCCGCGGATCGCATAGTCGACGTACGGCGCGCCGAGCGCCGTCTCGGTGTAGAGCGTCGGGAAGTACCCGCCCCAGACGATCGGCGTCTCGGGAAAACGTTCGCGGATCGCCTTGGACACGGCGATCGATGGCGCGATCTGCGGGCCGCCCATGACGCTGACGCCGACCATGTCGAAACGCTCCCGTTCCATCGTGCACAAGGTCCGTTCGACAAAATCGCGGTCGACGTTGCCGTCGACGATGCAACTCTGCCCGGTGCGGTCGAGCGCGGCAGCGAGATTGAGCAGCGACAACGGAAACCTCGCGCTCGACCGCGAGGTCATCGTCGGATTGATCAGCAGCGTGTTGGGTCGGATGTCCATCGGCGATCCGGCTCTCAATCCTCGCGCCGCAGGCGCAGCGCGAGCACGACCGGCACCGTCAGCGCCGCGGCGTCGAAGTGCGCGCCCGCCTCGATGTCCGCCGGGTCGAGCATCGGTTCGACGACGCGCTCGATCGTCAGGCCCAGATGCGCACAGGCGTCGTGCCAGCGGCTGTAGAGATGCGCAGTGTGGCGCACGGCGTAGCGGCGACCGTCCGCCTTGAAATCGCGCAGCCAACCGAGCGCATGCCCGATCGGATGGAAGTCGCTGCAGACGATGACGCCGCCGCTCCGCGTCACGCGGCGCAATTCGCCCAGCGCGGGCTCGAGCCGGTCGAGATGGCCGACGACGAGCGCACAGACGACGATGTCCGCGACTGCGTCGGCAATCGGCAGCGCAGGCAGACCGCCGCACGCAAGTTGCACACGCGCATCGGTCAAGGCATCGGCGAGCTCGGCGCGCGCGCGCGCAAGCATCGGCGGCGACGGCTCGATGCCGATCGCGCGCGCGGCACCGAGGCGCAGGGCGTGGCGCAGATAGCGCCCGCTGCCGCAGCCGACGTCGAGCAGGGTGCGGTCGGCGAGATCGGTCGGCAGCAAGCCGAGCATCGCGCGCTCCTCGGCCTGCATGAGCGGGTTGTGCGCATGCGCCGGATAGCTCGCCGCCCACAGTGCGTAGCCTTCGGTGGGATCGAGGATTGGCGTCTGCATCAGTCGTGCACCTGGCTGTGCCCGCCGCGCGGCGGCGCTTCCGCCTCCAGGCCCGGTTCGAGTGCAAGCAGCGCCGGATCGGCAAGCGCGGCGTCGATGAGCTTGGGCCGACCGTCGAGCATGACGTTGCGCGTGGCCACGCCGGCGGCGGCGAACCAGTCCGCGAAATCCGCATCGGCGATGCGCGGAACGCCACCGCGCACGACGGCGCGGATCTCGCCGCGCGCGAGGCCGACCAGATTGTCGGCGACATCGCCGCCGCGATCTTCGACGACGACGAGGTCGGCGTGCGCGCCGGGTCTGAGGTCGCCGCGGCCACGCAGACGCAACACACTCGCGGCACGCGTCGTGGCGCACTCGAGCAGTGCGTCGCTGGCGAGATCGCTGCATGTGGCGGCTGCGCGCCATTCCTCGAGCAGGTCGCGCGAACCGCTGACGCGCGAATCGGTGCCCAGCGTGAGCCGGCCCGCCGCACTCAAGCGGCGCGGATCGAGCGTGCGGCCAAGCAGCGCCAGGTTGCTGCTCGGACACCATACGACGGCCGCCGCGCGCGCGATGACTCGCTCGACATCGGCCTCGCGCAGGCCGACGCCGTGCACCAGGACGCTGTTGGCACCGAGGCAGCCGAGCGCATCGAGCGCATCGAGCTCCGCCTCGGCGACGGCGTCCGTACCTTCGGCGAGATGGATCATCCAGGGCCGGTTGCGCGGCGTCGCGGCATAGCTTTCGCGCAGCGGCGGACCGTAGGCGGGGCCAGCGGGTGCATAGCTCCAACCGTGCCCGCGCAGCAGCGCGGCCGGAAAAGCCGCGTCGTCAAGCGCCGCATGCCACGGGTCGTGGTGGACGACACAGGTCGTGCCCGCAAGCAGGTTCTTCAATCCGCCGTGGCGCAGGCGCAGCGCCTTGTCCACCTGGAGCGCGGCGGCGACGTCGGCCCGTTCGAATTGCGCCTGCACGGTGTCGATCCAGGCGTAGCTGTTTGCGAACGGCGCGCCGTCGACGAGTCGCGGCAGCGCGTTCAGATGCAGATGGTCGTGCGCGTTGATGAGTCCGGGAAAGACGAGATGGTCGCGCAGGTCGACATGATGCGCACGCGCCGGCGCCGTGGCGGCGATACGCCCGTCGACGATCGGCAGCGGCGCCTGCTGGCGCCCGCCGCGATTGGCGCGCGCGGCCCCGTGCAGAACCGCAGCGGCGACTTGCGATGCGTCCACGCCGCTCAACGCCGCCGCATCGCGATGAGGAAGTGGTCGCCCATGGCGCGCAGCAATGGCAAGCCGCCCAGGCGATCGTCGAGGCGGCCGAGGCGCTCGCACAACGTGCGGCGGCGGCGGTAGAAATCGACGAGATACGGCGGCGGCAGGAACAGGCTGAGCGCGCGATAGCCGTCCAGATGGAAGTCGTCGGCGAACGCGCGGTAGAACTCGCGCGGCGTGTAGTAGTAGGTCCAGATCTGATGCCCGTTCATACCCACCGCGGTCGCGCCGCGCACGCCGCGCACGAATGCGCGCCGCAGACGGCCGCGCACGGCGTAGTGTGCGATTTCCCACGGACAGAGCCGCCCGATCACCGAGAAGAACAGGCGGCCGTCGGGACGGACGAGCCGGGCGCATTCGCGCGCGACTGCACGCAGGTCGGGTGCGCAGTTGAGTGGACCGAAGTTCGAATAGACACCATCGAACAGACCATCGAGGCGATCCAGCGCCTGCACGCCGAGGTGCAGCGCGACAATGCGGTCTTCGAGGCCGGCCACGCGCGCGCGCGCGCGGGTCCGCTCGACCATCTGCGGCGACCAGTCCGTCGCGACGACGCGAAAGCCGCGCTGCGCGAACTCGGCCGCATCGAGCCCGGTGCCGCAGCCCAGATCAAGCAGACGCGAGCCGCTGGGCAGAGCAGTGCAGACCTCTGTCCAGAGCGTCGCGCGCATGCGCTGGATCAACTCGTTGTTGCCGCGCGGACCGTCGTAGTCGGCGGCGACGCTGTCGAAGGCTTGCTGCGTCGCGAGCAGCTGCTCGGCGGTCAGCACCGGTCCTGGCTGCAGCGGGCGCCGGCGCGGATGAACGGTCGTGGCGGGGGCTTCGGAGAGACGTTGCGCGCTCATGCTCGGGTTCTCGTCATCGCAGTCGCGCGACAGGCTCTTGCATCATCGGCATATGGCGTGAGTGTCGCGCATACACCTTTTTGGTTGAATGGAACCGCCTACGCGGCGCGGCCAGGTTTCGCGGACGCGCGGCGCACGGCGTTGCGCACGACGACAGCGAACATGCCGAGAAAAACGCCGAGCAGCGAACCCACGCCCCAGGTCAGCGCCGGATTCGGAAACGCCCGCTTATCGGGCACGTAGACCGGCCAGAGCAGCGAAGTGTCGTACGTGAATGCGGGGCCGAGCCGGTTGACGAGGTCCTTGTGCGCCTGCTTGAGGCCGCGCACCTCGGTGTTCTTGCTCGACAGCAGCATATCGGCGAGAAGCGCCGTCGACGGGTCTTTCCTTTGGCTGCCGTCGGTGCCCGCGCCGCTCTCGCGCAGCAAGCGGTCGCGCTCAGTCGTCGCCTCGTCCAGGTCGCTCTGGATCTCGTCGAGATGCGTGTGGGCCAGGTCGATCGAGCCGGCTTGAAGGTCGCGATGCAATTTCTGCAGATGCTCGACTGTCGCCGTGGCGAACTTGCGTGCCTGTTCCGGTGTGTTCGCACGCACGCTCATTCGTACCAGCGGACCGGCATACGGCATCGGTTCGAGCTTCATGCTCGAGCGGTACAACCTGGATTCGGGCGCATCATGGTCGAAGCCGAGGCTTTTCAGGACCTCATCCTGGAAAGGCACGAACTGCAGCCTCTCGATGATCCGCAGCAGCGGTTCGACCTTCTGGTCCTGCCCCGCGATCGTCTGCGCCACCTGTCCGATCTGGATCCACGCCGTTGCCTCCCATTGCGGCTCGACCAGATGGTTGAAGCCGAATGCGGCGAGCAGGGCAAGCGCGAGCGCTCCGGCGAACCAGCGCCATTCGCGGGCGAAGATTCGCCACATGTCGATTAAATAGATCTCGTCTTGTTGCATCGGTCGGGGCTCTTCGGCGGGCTCAAAGGGAACGGATTCAAACGGAACGGGCTGAAAGGGAACCGTCGGCGCGCGCGCACGGCACCGGCGCAGCATGGCGATTCGGCAATATCGCCGCCAGCAGCTGCAGGACCAGGCACAGGGCGATGAAGCCGAAGTTCATCCAGGTGAACGCCTGCGGTGCGAACGGGGCCATCACGCATACGTACGCGACGCGCAGGAAGATCAGCAGCGCGAACAGCGACACCTGCGGATGCAGCAGCCGCACGCTCCAGGCGAGCAGCGCGTAGAGCGCAAGCATCGCAACAACGGCGCCGGCCGGGCCGAGCGCCATCAGGAACGGGAAGAATTCGGTGCCGACGTTGATATTGCTCGCGTCGAGCGGAATGCCCGTGCCCGCGGTCGCGATCGATCCGCTCAGCGGCACGACCTGGTGGATGAGGAAGCTCGCGTTGTCGTATTCCTTGGACAGGATCGCGGCGAAGTTGTATGGCCCCGCGGTGACGTAGAGCAGCAGCCATTTCAGCGCCTGCGGCGCGGCGAGATAGATGGCGCTGAACGGCAGTGCGACGTGCTCGATCGAGCCCGAGCGCAGCGCGCCGAGCACGGAAAAGACGCCTGCACCCAGGAATGCGACGCATGCGAGCAGGCCCCACGGAAACGGTTTCGATTCGTCGCGGCGCAGGACAACGACGAGCGCCAGCGAGAACAGCGTCTCGAACACCCGGTTGCGGTCGATCACCAGCACTGGAAAGGCGAGCGCGATGCCGATGAGGACGACACGCAGCAGGCGGCTGCGAGCGCACAACAGCGCGATTGGCGGCAGCACCCAGCACATATCCGAGATGTGGCGGATGTGCTCGTGTCCGCCTTCCATGGTCGCGTACGTCGCCGGATCGCTGATCAGCGCGATCGGAAACAGCGCCAGATCGAGCAGACAGGCCAGCGCGACCGCGATCGCGAACGCGAGTGCGACGAAGGCCTGGCGCGTTCCTGCGTAGTGCCGCTCGCGGAAGCGCGCGAAGGCCGGCAGCCGTTCGCCCGCGAACGCGTCGAACAGCATCAGGATGGCCATCGTCACCGAAAGAACGAAGATGCCGTCGAGGTACGCCGCAGGAAAATCGTAGGTGACGAGGGCGAGCCCGCAGGCCGCGAAGATCGGCAGCGCGAGGAAGGACGAAGGCTGGCGCAGCAGACGCCTCATGCCTTTTCGGCCTTGAGGGGCACCGTCGGGATGCCGAGTTTCGCCGCGGTGTGCAACGCGAAAAAGGCGAGCATCTGCATCAGGAGATGCGCGGGCTTGCGTTCCAGGAACGCTATTTTCGCGCCGATATAGTGTGACTGGGCGTGGAGCAGCGTGCGGTACGGTTCCTCGAAGTGACGCAGGCGGCGAAGCGCGACTTGCTGCGATTCGGCCAGGTTCGCGATGCGTGCGGCTTTATTGCGCGTCTTGCTCAGGTTCCTGCCGTGCAGGCGGTATGCACAAACCTTGACGTCGACGAAGCCAAGCATGTTCTGCGCGGCGAGGCGCAGGAAAAGATCCCAGTCGTCGATGCGCAGGCCCTCGGTCCAGCGATCGACGGTGTCCAGCGCACTCTTGCGGATCAGTGCGACGGGTCCGCCGACGGCCCACTCGTCGATGATCGCGCGGCGAATGCCGTCGTCGGACCGGTAGTGGTTCTTGTTCGCGCCATGCAGGTCGCACATGCCGCTGTCGTGAAGCTTGCGGCCGCTGCCGTCGACGACGATCGAGTCGCCGATGACCGCCCCTTTGGCGGGATGATCGAGCAGGTAGCCCACGAGCGCCTCGAGACCCCCGGGAAGCAGGTAGTCGTCACTGGCTCCTGGCCGCAGAAACTGTCCGTGCGCACGCACAGCGAGCTCGTTGAGCGTCGCCGCGATGCCGCTGCGACGATTGCGCACGAACCGGATCGGCAAGTCGCCGCGATGCGCGTCGACCCAGCGCTGGATGATCTCCGGAGTCCTGTCGGTGGAGCCGTCGTCGATGATGAGCAGTTCCTTCGCCGGGTAGCGATCCTCCAGCACGCTGTCGAGGCAACGTTCGACGAACGCTTCGTGGTTGAATGCCGGAATGAGGATGGATACGAGCGGCAGCTCGTGCGATCGCCGTGGTTGTGCTTCGTTCATGCCAGCCCCCCGAGATAGCGACGCGCGACCAGCAGGTTGAACGCCAGGTACAGAACATAGTTCGCGGTGAAGGCGTAGATCGCGCCGACAACGCCGAAGTGCGCGGTGAACGCGTAGACGAGCGCGAGATAGGTCACGGCGAAAATGCACTCGGACGCGACGAACAGCCGCGTCATCGCCTTGGCGAGCATGAGGTAGGAGAGCACGAACGAGGCGATCTTGAGCACGTCGCCGAGCAGTTGCGGACCGTACAGCGCGTTCGCCGGCGCGAACCCGGCGTTGAACAGCAGTTGCGTGATCCATTCGCGCGTCGCATAGATGGCGAGCGCGAAGATGGCCGCCAGCGGCACCAGCACGCGCAAGCCCTGGCGCAATTCGAAGACGAGCGTCGCACGCGTCTGCGTCGCGGCGAGCTTGGGCAGGTAGTAGATGTTGATCGCCGAGATGATGAAGAGGAGATAGGCGTCGGAGACGCGCGACACCGCCTGCCAATAGCCGACTTCGGCCCAGCCGAACTGCGCCGCAAGATGGTCGCGGACCGCGATGTTGACCAGCGGCGGCAGCAGCGCCGAGGTCAGCGTCATCACCGAGAACGCGGCCAGCCGCCGCGTCATCTCCGGATCGAAGCGCAACCGCGGCAGGCCATTGGCGAAATAGCGCCCGACCGACCACGCCGGCAGGCCGACGACGATCCAGAGTGACTGGCCGAGAACCAGCCCGAGCAGCGCACCGGACAACCCGAACGCGTGCGCGAGCGCGACGACGAGGAGCGTCGTGAACGCGGAGCCGAGCACCTGCACGAGCGCGAGCCGACGCACGTCCATGAAGCCGTTGATGACGGCGAGAAAGTAGTTGGCGATAGCGATCCCGACCTGCGCCAAGGCGAGTACGCAGATCAGCGTCACGTAGCGTGCGTCACCGAGCAGCCACGCGGCGATCGGCTCGCGCAGCAGCAGCGCGACAATCCCCATCGCGCAGGCGGCGCACAGCGCGTAGCAAAACGCCGTGCCGAGCAGGCGCGCGAGACGCTGCGCGTCGTCGCGGTATTCGGCGACGTACTTGACGATGCCGGGACCAATGCCGCCGCCGGCGAGCACCGCAAGCAGCGACATCAGGCTCACGAACTGGCCCGCCTGCCGACACCTTCGGGTCCGGCGAACGCGGCGACGAGCTTGACGACGATCAGCGCCGCGGCGAGCCGGGCGGCGGTCGCCATGCCGGTGTAGAAGCCCGTGCGTGCGAGGCTCATCGCAAGCCCTCGAACGCGTTGCACGCGGCAACGACGTGCTCGACCGCCTCGTCGCTCAGCGACGGACCGATCGGCAGGCTCAGCACTTCGCGATGCAGACGCTCGGTGATCGGCAGGGTAGCGCCGCTCAATTCGGGAAACGCCCCCTGCCGATGGGGCGGCAGCGGATAGTGCACGAGGGTGTGCACGCCGTGCGCACGCAGATGGTTCTGCAGAGCATCGCGCGCAGCGCAGCGCACGACGAACAGATGCCAGACGTGGGCTCCGTCGCCGCCTGTTGCGGGCAGTGCAATGTCCGCATGGCGAATGCCGTCGCGATAGCGCTGCGCGATTTCGCGCCGTCGCGCGGTTTCGGCATCGAGATGCGCGAGCTTCACGCGCAGCAGGGCCGCCTGCATTTCGTCCAGGCGCGAATTGACGCCGGCGTAGCGGTGTTCGTACTTGGCCGCGGAGCCGTAGTTGCGCAGCGCGGCGACGCGGTCGGCGAGCTCCGCGTCGTCGGTCACGACGGCGCCGGCGTCGCCGAGCGCGCCGAGGTTCTTGCCTGGATAGAAGCTGAAGCCGGCCGCGTCGCCGAACGCGCCGGCCCGCCTGCCGTCGCATGTCGCGCCGTGTCCCTGCGCGGCGTCCTCGACCAGCAGCAGGCCGTGCCGCCGCGCGAGTGCGGCGAACGCGTGCATGTCAGCCAGCCGGCCGTAGAGATGCACCGGCAGGATCGCCCGCGTACGCGGGCCGATCGCCGCCTCGGCGCGCGCCGGCGCGAGGTTGAAGGTGTCCGGGTCCGGATCGACGGGCATTGGAACGAGTCCGCTCTCGCGCACCGCGAGCAGGGTCGCCACGAACGTGTTGCCGGGGACGATGATCTCGTCGCCGTCGCGCAGGCGGCCGAGCGTCTTGTACGCGCGCAGGACAAGGCTGAGCGCATCCATGCCGTTGCCGACGCCGACCGCGCGGCGCACCCCGCAATAGGCGGCGTATTCGCGCTCGAACGCCGCCACTTCGTCACCGAGCACGTATCTGCCCGAATCGATGACGCGCGCCGCGGCCGCTTTCAGCTCTTGCGCGTGGCGTGCGTTGATCTCGCCGAGGTCGAGGAACGGCACGTCCATCACAGCATCCACTCGTAGACGTCGTGGACGACTGCGCGCGCGCCGAAGTATTCCTTCTGGGTCACGAGGCCGGCGTTGAGGACACGTCCTTCCTGTGCGGTCGAGACGCCGAAGCTGAAGTAGTGCCGGTCCGCGTAGACCTCGCCGATGAGGTAGGCAAGCAGCAGGCTCAGCGCGTCGAGGCGGCGGCCGTTGTCCGACGCGGCCAGGTATTGCGTATGCACGGTCCGGCCGAAATCGTAGGCGACGACCCCGGCAACGAGTTCGCCGTCGACACGCGCCTCGTGCAGCAGAATCTGCCGCGGGAAGCGCGATCGCAGCAACCGCAGCTCGGCGAGACTGTGGGTCGGCACCGCGTCGTGCCGCTGCAGCACGTGTTCGAGCAGCGCGTGGAACTGGGCGCAGTCGTCGCCGAGCGTGACGCGGATGCCGGCTTTTTTCGCCTTGGCGACGGACTTTTCGCGCACCGACGCATAGCGGTACGGCTCGCGCAGCGCGATGACGGACGACAGGTCGCGGCGCACCAGGCGCGCGCCGACGCGCTGCAATGCATACAGGTCTTCCTCGGCCGGATAGGCATGGAAGATGTGCGGGACAGCCTTGTAGATCAGGCGGCGCGCGCCCAGCGCGCGGTAGTGGTCGCCGATCCGGTCGAAAGCGTGCAGCGCGCCTTCCGCCCGCAGCGCGCGGCTGCTGATCAGTCCCGCGTAGGTGAGGCCGGCATGGCTGGTCACGGTATCGTCGCCAACGGCGGCGGGAAGCACGGCGATCCATTCCTCGCCGCGCGCGATGACCAGCGAGGCGTCGGCGAAGCGGTCGGCGTGATAGTCCATGTAGTCGCGCCGATGCAGGAAATTGCCGTTGCGCGAACGCTCGACGAACGCATCCCATTCGGGCGCGTCGGCAACACAGTAGGATCTCGTGCCCAGCATCCGCTATGGCCCGAGCACGCCGTCGGCCTCGGCAACGCCGAATCCGTTCGCGCCCATGTCGTTGCCGTTGTAGAACATCCAAAGCTTGCCGCGGTGCGCGCACAGCGCCGGGTAGCACAGTGCGCGCGAGTCCCAGCCTTCGTGCGAGAGGGCGAGGCCAAATGTCTCGTCGGCGCGGGTCCAGCACAGACCGTCCGCGCTCGAGGCGACTCCGGCCCGGTAATCCCCGCCGATCGTGCCGCGCGTGAAATACATGACGTACTTGTCGCCGACGCGGTAGACGCGCGGCCGGCCGATGCGGTACTCGTCGCCTTGCGGACGCAGGCAGACCGTGTCCTGGCGCGGAATCGCCAGCAGGTCGGCGGCCTGCGCATGGCGAATGTGATAGCGCGGGAAGGGTTTTCCGCCGATCGTCTCCCAGTCGTCGCCGACGGCGTACCACAAGCGCCAGCGACCGTCGGCGTAGGCGGCCGAATGCACGGCCGCGATCGTGCTGCGCCCCGGCGCACGGTCGAGGATCGGCGTCTCCTGGACGCGCTCGAAGGTCTCGCCGCCGTCGCGCGAACGCGCCAGGCCGGTGAAGGCGAGGAATTTTGCCCTGGCGACGCGCTGGAAGCCGACATAGAACATGCAAAGTCCGCCGGGAGCGTCGACGACGTCGCCGAGGATCAGACCGTTGTCGTCGAAGCAGCCGGCGCGGCCGATGTCGAGCACCGGCTCGCGGCTGACGCGAACGATGCGCGTCGGGTCGTCCGCGCGCACATCGACGAAGCCGATGCGGCTGACGCCGTCGCCGTCGCGAAACCCGGCATAGACGCGGATCAGATCGTCATCGATCACGTGCGGCGTCGGCGTGAGCGCGGCATGGCGCATCCACGCCCCGGCGCCGTGCCGGGCCGTATCGAAAACGAGTCCACGCTTGCGCCAGGCGAACATGGCGCCTCTCAGAGGCTGACGTCCATGCTCGTCTTGCCCGCGAGCGGACGCGCCGGCGAGCCGACGTAGACGAGCCCGGGCTCCGTGTCGCGCACGATCAACGCGCCCGCGCCGACGACGTTGTCGTGCGCCAGCGTGACGTGGTCGTTGAATGTCGCGTTGACGCCTATGAAGCTGCTTTCGCCGATATCGCAGTAGCCGGAGATGACCGCATGCGAAGCGATGAAGACGTGATCGCGGATGACCGTGCGATGGCCGACATGGTTGCCGCTCCAGAGTACGCAGTTGTTGCCGACGTGTACGAAGGGCTGGATCACGTTGCCCTCGAAGATGAAGCTGTTCTCGCCGATCTGCGCATTGCGCCAGACGAACGCACGGGTACTGACGTAGCGCGCCAGGCGATAGCCGCGGCGCTTGGCATCGAAATAGAAACGTGTGCGCAGGCGATTGAGCTGACTCGCAGGGATCGCGACGAAGACATCGACTGCGGACGGCGCGTAGTGCTTCTCGAGGTCTTCGTAGGCGAGCACGGGACGGCCTGCGAGATTCTCGCAGGCCAGGAACGCGCGCTCGACACTGAAGGCGACCACGTCGTAGTCGCTGTCGGCATCGAAGTACTCGCAGGCGATCTCGGCGAACTCGCCGGCGCCGACGATGACTAGGCGCTTCGGCATAAGACGGCGGCCTCGTCGCGCGCGCATTCGACTTCACGCATGAACTCGGCATAGTCGGTGATGTAGTCGTCGGGATCGTACAGATGGTCGGCAAGCACCATCAGCACGCAGTCGCTGCTGAAATTGTAGAGGTCGCGCCAGATCATGCGGCCGATCAGCAATCCCTGTGAGGGATCGTCGAGCACGACTTCGACCGGGCCGCCGCCGTCGTCGAGCAGAAACGTGACCGAACCGCGCACGGCGATCGCGAGCTGGCTCAAGTGCCGATGCGCATGCTGGCCGCGATGCACGTCGCCGTTGGTCGCAAATACGTAGTAGACGCGGCGAATCTCGAAAGGAACGTTGCGCTGCTGCTCCAGTGCCACGAGCATGCCGCGGCGGTCGCCATGCTTTTGTAATTGGATGCGTTCGATTCTCACGGACGGACACGCTACGGGTCGTTGGAAGGCGCGGTTGTCTTGAGTGCGACGTCCCAGCCAAAAGGTTGCGTTGTCGTCGTGGCGCGTCTGGCGCAGGAGGCGCGCGCCGCTCCCGCCCTGGTCACGCAACCTTCGCGGCCTTACTGCGCACTCATCGAACGATTCGACGACCTCCCCATGGGCCAACCGCGGGGAGCCGCTGCGCAAAGGCTGCGGCACGTCAAACCGTGATGAAGCCACGGCTTCCCCTCAGGCTTACGGATAGCAAAAGAATGACATCGCCATCGGACGACGTTCGCCTGGCAAGGACCCATGGGCACGCCGACACCTGGCGAGAGACGCCGCTGCCACCGCGGCCGCGAAAGCTCGTGGCGCTGCACTGGCTCACAGTGCTCTGCCTCGTGGCGGGTGTGACGCTGGTGCTTGCACGGGACCAACTGGATGGCCGCGTCGTGCGCGGCTGGCTGCTCGAAGGGCATCGTTATTTCGGTCTCATCGTGCTTCTGCTGTTCGTCGTGCGCGTGGCGCTGCGTGTTCGTCTCGGCAAGCTGCCGTCGCATGGCGATTCGCCGAAGCTCTTGCGGATACTCGCGGGCCTTACGCACGTGCTGCTGTATGCGCTGCTGCTCGCGCTTCCGCTGCTCGGCTGGACGCTCAGCAATGCGGGCGGCAAGCCGGTCGATTTCCTCGGTATCCGGCTGCCGGCGTTGGTCGGCCCCGACGAGGATCTCGCCGACACCCTGCAGGCTTGGCACGTCGATCTCGCCTGGCTCCTGCTCGGCGTCGCTTCGGTGCATTTCGCCGGAGCGCTCTGGCATCACTTCGTCCGGCGCGACGGCGTGCTGCGGACGATGCTGCCCCGACGTCGCCGCTGATACCTGCGCCCGCCATCTTTCCCGATTAGAAAGCCAAGGAAATCCGATGCCGTTCTTTTTGAAACGACACACACCGTCGTGGAACGTAAAAGCTGCCGCCTGGCTGGGCTTGGTGGCGGCACTGCTGCTGGCGAACCGCCCCGTCGAAGCGGTTCCCGCGTTCGCGCGACAAACCGGCTCGGCGTGCGCCGACTGCCACGCCGGCGCGTACGGCGGAGGAGGGAATGGGCCGAACCTGACTCCGTACGGCATGCGCTTCAAGCTCAACGGCTACACCGACACGGACGGCAATGGCGGGAAGATTCCGGTTTCCGCCCAGCTCACCGAAACCCACACCGATCCTGCGCGCGGACCTGGCAGCACCGCGCTGACCGAAGCCGATGTTTACCTGGCCGGCCGCCTGACCGATCAGATCGGCGGCTACGTGAAAGTCGAGGCCGACCACGGCGACCACGACGTATACAACGTCAAGCTGAGCAACGTGGACCTGCGCTTCGTGGCCAAGGAGCTCAAGCTCAGCGACAAGGACCTCATCATGGGAGTGAGCGTCAACAACAATCCCGGTTTCGACGATCCGGTCAACGTGCTGCCCGGCGCAGTGAATCTCGGCCCCGCCGGCGGCTTCGGCCCCGCCGGCACGTTCCTCAACTTGTCGAGCGCAAATGCGCCGGCGGACCGCCTCGTCGGCGCGACCGTATATGGCCTGTACGACGCCAACTGGTACGGTGAAGTCGGCACCTACCGCTCGCTCGGACTGTCGGCGCAGGACGACCTCGGCTACCAGGTTTCGGGCGATCCCGGCAAGCTCAGCGACACGGCCTATTTCCGCTTTGCCTACATGAAGGACATGAAGCGACAGTTCTTCTCGGCAGGCATCGTCGGTCTCACCACCGATCGGCAACTGCCGCGCAACGCGTCGGCCGACCATCTGACCGATCTGGGCTACGACCTGTCGTACCAATTCATCGGCAACCGCGAAAATATCCTGCAGTTGAGCTTCGTCAACATCATGGAGCGGCGCCGCTACGGCGACACGCTGTTTGCGCCTGGCGTCATCGCGCCGTCGCGCGGTGTACTCCACGACAGCACGCTGAGCGCGACCTACGTGTTCAAGCAAGCCTATGGCTTGCAAGTTGCGCACATGCAGAGCACGGCGACGAGCGACCCGGTCCGATTCGCGCCGTTCGGCAAGCCGGACACGACAACCAACCTCATCAGCCTGTTCTGGACGCCGTTCGGCCGCGAAGACTCGTTCACGTCCATCGCCAATCTCAAGCTCGCGGCGACGTGGTTCCGCTTCTCGCGCTTCAACGATGTCACCGAGAACATCTTCGGTGTGCCGATGGGCGTCGCGCCGACCAGGCCTGGCGATCTCAACGCATTTTCAGTGTCGGCCAGCGTCGCATTCTGAGTTTGCGAAGCGGTCGCTACCTTCAATTTTTCGGAGATTTCAGAATCATGAAGAGAACGGTATTCCGTCGGGCGCCTGTCGCGCTCGCGCTCGCCATGTGCCTGCAAGGCTTGGGCGCGTCATCGGCCGCGCACGCCGGCGACGCGAAAGCCGGCTCCGACGTGTTCCAGTCGGAATGCTCGGATTGCCACAGCCTGCAGGCCGGACGCAACAAGAAGGGACCCTCGCTGTTCGGTGTGGTCGGCCGCAAGGCCGCCAGCATCCCCGACTACCATTATTCCGATGCGCTGCGCGCCAGGACCGACTGGGTATGGACGGCCGAACAATTGCAGACCTATCTCTCGCAACCGGCCAAACGGGTCAATCCGGGCACGAAGATGAAGTACGACGGGCTCGACAATTCGCAACAGCTCGGCGACCTGATCACGTACCTGCAGACCATACACTGACCGCACCACGACGGCCGGTGCGGCCAAAGCGCGCACCGGGCGCCCCATGCAATCGGGGTGTGCCATCATGGGGGGATGACGCTTCGCCGTTTCGCGCGTCCGATATGTCCGACGCTGTGCTCGCCATATACCCCAGAACGGTCACTTCCGCCCAGCGCGGCGAAACGGGCTGGCATCGCCCGCTGCTTCTTGTTGGCCGCCGTCGCTGCCTGTCCCGCGGTTTCCCGGCACGCCGCGGCCGCGGGCTTCAGCGATGTCGTCGCGATCACTTCGCAGTTGTACGATCGAGGGGTGGCGGTGCCGCCTGCGACACCGGTGCTGCAGGATGCGTTGTTCTGGACATCGGAGAACAACTGGTCGATCGGGGTGTCTGCGGCGACTCCCGTGCGCTCGCCGGGGCAAGTGGTCGAGGCCAGTGCGCAGGTCGCGCGTCATTGGTCGGTTTCGGACGACTGGCAGATGCAGGCGAGCGCGCTCTTGTACGAATATCCGAGCGAACGCGTACTGCACTCCTACGATCGCACGGAAGTGGCTGTCGGCTGGATTTATCGTGATTTGTTGACCTTTCAAGTTTCCACCGCGCGCATGGCGCATCGGACGCGCGACCCGCTGCGCAGCGCCGCCGATCTCGATCTGCGCCTGCCGCTGCATTCGAACTTTTTCTTCGGCGCAGGCGTTGGCCGTACGCAGGCGTTGGGCGAATACGAGTTCAAAGGTTGGTACACCTACGGCCATCTGGGGCTGGGCTGGGCCAGCGACCGCTGGGCGTTCGAGGTCGACCGCATAGCCAACCATCAACCGCAGATCCCCTCGCCGTGGCCAAGGACGGCGCTGGAGGCCTCCCGGTGGATTGCCACCATCTCGCGCGTTTTCTAGCGGCGGCAACCTTCTCGCCCCGGACGCGCACCTACGACGTCCTTTCGTCATGAAGTCAGCGAAGTACCCCATGAAACACGAGCATCCTGTTGCCGACGCCACGGATCGAGCGCTGCTCGAGCGCATGGCCGCCGGCGATCGGGTCGCGCTCACCGAGCTCTATCGCAGCTATCACGGCCGTCTGTGCCGGTTTCTTTCCCGCCTGACACGCCGCGCCGACCTCATCGAGGAGATCATCAACGATTGCTTCTGGATCGCCTGGCAAAAGGCGGCGACGTTTCACGGTGACTCGCGCGTTTCGACCTGGATCACGGGCATTGCCTACCGTTGCGGCCTCAAGGCGATCCGCCAGCTGGGCGAGACAACGTTCACCGACGATGCGGTGCCTGAGGACCGCCTGCCGTCGCACGACCCGAATGAGGATCGCCAGCTGGGCGACTGGCTGCGCAAGGGACTCGATCGCCTGTCCACCGATCAGCGCGTGGTGATCGAGCTCGTCTATGGCGTTGGCCATACGCTCGAGGAAGTGGCGGCGATCATGCGCTGCCCGGTCGGAACCGTCAAAGCGCGTCTGTTCCATGCGCGGATGAAGCTGCGCAACGTGCTTCCAATGCTTGCGGCGGAAAGCCGGTAGGGGAGGGTCCATATCATGACAACACCGACGAGTCGCGCTGGAGATTGCTCGCGTGCCTGGGAGGAGATGCCTTGGGTGTTGCAGGGAACTGCTTCGCAAGAGCATCAGCGCTGGCTGCAAGAGCATCTGGAGCAATGCTCCTCTTGCCAGGCAGAATTCGTGCAGCAGCAGGCGCTCCGACGTGCCATGCAACTTCCGGCCGATGTCGGCATCGATCCGGAACGCGGTCTGCAGCGGCTGCTCGCGCGCATCGACAGGCCAGCGGCGGCGATGCCGCGCGCGCAGCAACGCCAGCGCCTCTGGCTCGTATATGGCCTTGCTGCGGCAGTCGTCGCGCAAGCGATCGGGATCGGCGCGATGAGCGTCAGGCTGTGGCGCATGGACGTTTCGCCGTCGTACCGCACGCTCAGTGACGCTGCGCCCGCGGCACCCGCGGCACCCGTCGCAGGGGCGGCGCTCCACATTGTGCCCGAAACGACAATGACACTCGCCGAGTGGGATGCTTTGCTGCAGAGCCTGCAACTTCAGGTCATCGGCGGGCCAAACCGCGTGGGCGCCTACACGGTCCGTACGACGTCATCCGCTCCTGCCGCCGCAGAGGTCCTCGATCGATTGCGCGCTGCCAAAGGAATCCGTTTCGCCGAGCCGGTGGCTCCGGCATCATGAACGCGCCTTTGCCGGCCGCGCGCCGGCTCATTGCCATTGCGATCTGTTTCGTCGCGTTCGGAGCGTCGACCGCCGCGCTTGCAACGGCTGCCGCACCGGCTTCGATGGACAGCCGCCGCGACATCGTGCTCGCCATCGACAACCCTGTCGATCCGCCGCCCATGCGTGCGGGCACGAACCTGCTGGCCTACGTGCCGGCATCCAACTACGGCAAGAGCGAGCGCGCCGCGAAGCAACTCGAGGTGATCAAGCAGCGCTATGGCCTGCGCGAAATCCAGGCCTGGCCTATCAAGGCGCTCAGCCTGTACTGCGCGGTGCTGACGCCGCCGCCAGGCACAACCCGTCAGAACTTGCTCGCCGAGCTGGCCAAAGACAAGCGCATCAAGCTCGCACAGCCGTTGAATGAATTCTCGGTGTACTCCGATCCGGGCACCGACGCGGTCCGCTACGACGACCCCTACGTCGACCTGCAGCGAGGCTTCGTCGAGACCGAAGCCGCCGTCGCTCACGCCACGAGCCAGGGCAGCGGCATCCGCGTTGCGATTGTCGATACGGGCGTCGATGTCGATCACCCTGATCTGCGCGGACGCATTCACGACATTCACAACGAGGTCGACGATGACAACGCCGCTTTCCGTCGCGACCGACATGGCACCGAAGTCGCCGGAATCATTGCGGCAACGGGCAGCAATCACGAAGGCATCGTCGGCATGGCGCCGAAGGCGACGATCAGTATCTACAAGGCGTGCTGGTATCCGCCGGAATTGCCGGGTGCGTCGGCGCGCTGCAACTCGTTCACGCTCGCCAAGGCGCTCGCGGGGATCACCGACACCGATGCGCGCGTCGTCAATCTGAGCCTTGGCGGCCCGTCCGACATGCTGCTCGATGCGTTGCTCACGCAACTCGCAGCACAAGGCCGCATCATCATCGCGGCCAGTCCGCCGGATGGACAGAGCGGCGGCTTCCCCAATAGCGCTGCCGGCGCGCTCCTGGTGCGCGCGAGCGCATCGACGCCGGTTGAGTCCGGCGTGTTGAACGCGCCCGGTACCGACATTCTCACGACGCAGCCGAACGGAAGCTACGATTTTTCCTCGGGATCATCGATGGCCGCAGCGCACGTCAGCGGAATCGCCGCGCTGCTGCTTTCGATCGCACCGCACCTCGACGCGAACTCGCTGCGCGATCTGTTGAGTCATGGCAAGGCTGCCGACGGCGTAGAGCAGGTCGATGCAGCAGATGCCGTGGGCGCGCTGCGCGGACGCGAAGCGGCCGCGCGCTGATCGTATCCCAGACCAAGCCCTCCGAGCGCGACGCCGGCAGCGAAACAATGCGAGGTCGTGCTGTCGGATCCCGAACTCTGCGATGAATGCCGACCTCTCTGCCGCGCTTGAAGCGCATCCACGCGCAAGTCGCACGGATGTGCAATCAGGTTTGACCACGATCGTCATCGTCACTGCGGACAGCGGCGCAGGCGTTGTGCACTGCGTGTCTCGAGCGCTCGATAGTGCCGCCGATGTCGAAGTCGTCGTCGTCGACAACAAATCGCACGACGGCAGCATTGAAGAGTTGGTCACGCTCATCGGCCCGGAATCGCGCTTGCGCATTGTCCGCAACCCGGAAAATCTCGGTTTTGGCCCTGCGTGCAACCGCGGCGCAGCCATCGCGCGCGGTGACGCGGTATTGTTTCTCAACCCCGACTGCCTTGTCGGCCGTGACACGGTGCCGCGATTGCGATCGATCGTCGCAGCCAACCCGGACATCGGCCTGGTCGGCGTGCTGCAGGTCGACGAGCAAGGCCGCGTCGATCCGGCCTCGCGCCGCAACGACCCATTGCTTGGCCGCGCCGTCGTCAGGATCACAGGCCTCTCGCGGTTTTCAACGCGACTCGGGTTTCTGCCACAGCTCGAAATTCCGGCTCCGGCACAAGCGTTGGCCGTGGAAGCCGTTGACGCCGTGTCGGGCGCGCTGATGCTGCTGCCGCGAGCGATATTCGAAGCCGTCGGCGGTTTCGACGAAGGCTACTTCCTGCATTGCGAAGATCTGGACCTGTGCCGCCGCGTCCGCGATCAAGGCTCGATCGTCGTGTGCGCCAACGAGGTTCGCGTCGTTCACAGCAAAGGCGGATCGAGCCGCAGCCGGCCCGTTTTCGTGGCGTGGCACAAGCATCGCGGGATGTGGCGCTGGTTCACCAAGTTCGACCCCGCCGCGCGCTACCGGATCGTGCGGGCCATCGTGGCTGTCGGCATCGGAGCATCGTTCTGCATCCGCGCCATGCGCTTGCGCTGATACCAAAAATTCAGCGCGGGGATGACTGGCAGTCCGAATAGGCCATTGCGCTCTTCCGCGGACCGTTTCATCCAGACTTTCCGTACACCTTCTCGCCCGATGATGACGCGCCGCCAGCCTGCGCGGACGTTGTCCTGCGCAAAAAAACGCTCTGAAACGCCTGAAAGAGTGTATGGCCGCAATCGATCCGTCGATGCAACGTAAAGGACGCTGAAGGACGACGACGTCGCTTTCGTTGCAGCGCTTGCGCATTGCGAATGCTTTAATTTCGGTGTCTGTATATTTACATGGTAAGTAAATATAAAGAGTTATTAGCCAATCCAAATATAGGTAAACAAATCCATCGATCCTGTTTTTGAAACATAAAAGTCAAAATCGAAACGCATTCTCCCGTCCAACAATTTCTTATCAGAAGCCGGGATGCGCATGTCGCAGCCCCGGCCTTCTTGCTTCGAAATCTCAATCGCTTATCAATGGGAGCATGCGACAATGCGTCAAACAGTGCTTGCTGCGGCTTTTGCCGTTGCTTTCGGTGCAACCGCCGCGTCCGCATATGCTGACGAGGACACGACGGTCGGCGGCAGGATGTATGCCGACTTCTCCGACATCAGCCAGGACAAGAACGGAAAGACGACCGACGCGGACGGAACCGGATTCGACGTCAAACGCTTCTACCTGATCATCGACCACAAGTTCGACGACATCTGGTCGGCCAACCTGACGACCGACTTCAACTACGTGGCCAACGACAGCGAGACGCAGCTGTTCGTGAAGAAGGCTTACGTGCAAGCCAAGCTCAACGACTATTTCATCATGCGCGGCGGCTCGTCCGACATGCCGTGGATCCCGTTCGTCGAAAGCTGGTACGGCTATCGCTACATCGATCCCACCTTGACCGACCGCCTGAAATTCGCCAACTCGGCCGATTGGGGTGTCCACGCTTCGTCGGTCACCAACGGCATGTTCAACTACGCGGTGTCCGTCGTGAACGGCGGCGGCTACAGGAATCCGTCGCGCAGCTCCGGCATGGATTGGGAAGGTCGCGTCGGCTTCCAGCCGATCGAAGGGCTCATGATCGCGGGCGGTGGATACTCCGGCGACCGCGGCTCCGACATCGAATCGGCGCCGACCCAGCACACTGCATCGCGCTGGGATGCGCTCGTCGCCTACAAGGGCGGCCCGTTCCGCGCCGGCGTCGAGTATTTCAGCTCCGACGATTGGAATCAGGTGACGAAGGCGGCGAAGGATTCGTCCGACGGCTGGTCCGCCTACGCGAGCTGGGCGTTCACGCCGGAGTGGAGCGCATTCGCACGCTACGACAGCGCCAAGCTGAGCAAGGATATCGATCCGACCGCGAAGGACACCTACTACAACGCCGGCGTCGAGTGGAACGTGCGCAAAGGCATCCGCCTCGCCGGCGTGTGGAAGCACGAGGACGGCAAGGCGAGCCCGTTCAACACCGACGGGCTTCCCGCGTTTGCAAAGATCAAGACGGACGAAATCGGTGTCTACACCGAAATCAACTTCTGAACCTACTTCGCACATCGGCATGCAGCGCACGGCCGACCTCGGAGTCGGCCGTGCGCTGCGGATGAACCGGTGCCTGCATCACTTGCCCGCCGGAATCACATGCGCGATTTCGGCGTGGCCCGCGACACTGAGTCGCCAGCCCAGCATCGCTTTCTCGACGGTTACCTGGGGGCTCGATTCGCGCGATGTCACGAAAGGCTCGTCGTCGCGGATTTCCCAGCGCTGGCCGTTCTCCAGCGTCAGCACGGTACCTTTTTCCCAGCCGGCGAAGGTGCCGACGAGGCGGCTGGTGATGGGAGCGCTCGGCGTCGCAGCGGCTGCCGGGGCGGCGGGAATCGGCACGCCGGCGGCGCCCGCCGGCGGACACGTCAGGCCATGCGCCTTCATCCATTCGTTGAGCCCGCGCAGCTGATCCGGTGACAGCTTGTCGAGGCCGAACCGCGTGAAATCCTTGAACGACATGCGTTCCTCGAGTGTCGATGCGTCGTCCGCGCGCGCGTGCGTCGCGGCGATCGCAAGAATCAATGCAAGAGGCAGATGTCGAAAAAGCCGAGTCATGAAACGTATCTCCAGTGAGTGGCAGTGTGTCGATGGAAGCAAACCGTGCAGGCTAGGCGGGCGATTTCATCTTTTTGTTACAGAATGCCTTTGCAAAGAAAAAGATCGTGTAAAGAAGTGTTCAGGCGTGCCCGATCGGCAACGTTCGATGATGTTGCCAGGTCGATGAGCGTGCGCGCACCAACGTCTGCAACGAACAAGCGCGCTCACGCGCCGAAAACCGGCGCTTCATCGAATGCGCGCGATGCGGAGAAGCGCAGGAAGCATGCCGGTTTGTTGAGTGCTTTTCTTGCGCTCTCGAGCCTCGATGTCGGTATCGACTCGCGCTGGGAGCCGATGCCGGGCGAACCGCCGGAAAGCGTGTTCGAACGATGGAGCAAAGCCGGCGCACTGAAACGGGCCGACGCGGTCGCCGCGGTCTGCAGGATGTGTTCGAACGAAGAGCTTACGCTGAGATTGCGCGAGCTCGGCGTCAACGCGAAAGGCACGAAAGAGGTGCTCGCGGCGCGCGTGCTGGACAGTGATCCGGCATTCGCACCTTTGCGCTTTCCGGAAACGTACCGCAGCCATCCCGGAAATACCGATCGCACCGTTGCCGCCGCACGGCGCCTGTCTCCTCGAAGCGTGCTGCAATGCCTGAGAGATCGTGACATCGAAGCCGCGATCCAGGCGGCGGTCGAGCAGCGCGCGAACGATCCTTCGTGGCCGGCGCCGTCGACGTGGCATGCGCCGCGTTATCGCAGCGAGACGCGGCCGCTGCTGCGACGGATCTTCACCTCATGGCCGGGCGCTCTCGGCGACGTGCCCGAGGACACGCGCGGTTCGTACCGGATCGCGGCGGCGATGATGGCGCTGCACGAAGGGCCTTGCTCTGCGGAATGGATCGAGCCGAAGGGCCCGACGCGTCTGCGCCTGACCGGCCAACAGATCGCGCGCCTGCTTGTGCATGCCGCGCAACATGAAATGCGCAGAAAGCGATGGCGGGATGCGGGTATCACGCACGTCACGGTCGTATTCGCGCACGCGCCGTGCGATGCGTGCAGCAGGCTGCAGGGCAGGGCGTACAACTTGCGCGGGCTGCCGCCGCTTCCGCTGCGCGAGTGCACGTGCGACGGCGGGTATTCGGGTCATCTGGTGGCGCATCGCAGGTCAAGATCGCTTCAGCAAGGCCGCCAAATGATTTGACGCCCGTCGCACTGGATACGAGGTTGGACGGGGCGCCGACTTTATTCGCGGCAGGCGCTCGCACGCAGCGAGCGTCCGGACGAGTTCCGACTTCGCATCGGCCGATGAAAACGACGTGCCGCGTTCGCGCGGGCACGCCGTTCGATTTCCTCGCGATGGTTTCGCGATTCAGTGGCAATAGAGATTGATTGCCACCGCACCCACGAACGCGCCCGTCGCATTGCCGGTCAGCCGCGTGCTGTAACCGTCGCCGGCTGCGTACGACGTCGCGCCAGTCGTGGTGCACGTCTGGGTTACGGGACCGATGCTGCAGGTCGCGACCGGTGTGCCGCTGCCGGCTGGGATGCCGGGCCCTGCGTAGCGCAGCACGGTGAACGTGTACGTGAACGTCGGCGGCGCCTGCGCGACGACTCGCAGCGTCTGCGCGCTGCACGCAGCGGGCACGAGAAAGAGGCCGGTCGACTCGACCTGCGCGGCGCCGCCCGGTGTCAGATAGTACGTAACGCCGGTCTGGCCGCTCAGGTTTCCCGTGGCGAACACGCTGTTGAACGAGAACCCGCCGCCCGCGGAGCCGGCCGGCCCCGTCGCACCGATTGCACCGGTTGCACCGGCGGGGCCCGCTGGGCCTGCGGGGCCGGTCGAACCGACAGCGCCGACCGGACCCTGCGGGCCGATCGGACCGACGATGCCTTGAATGCCCTGCGGTCCGGCCGGACCGACGCCGCCGGTCGGGCCGATGGGGCCTATCGATCCGGTCGCGCCCGTTGCGCCGGCAGGACCTGCAACACCCGTCGGGCCGATCGTTCCGGTTGCACCGGTCGCGCCCGTTACCCCCGCAGGTCCGGTCGCACCTGTTGCACCCGTGAGACCGGCGAGACCGGTTGCGCCGGTCGGACCCTGGAGCCCGGTCGCGCCGGTGACACCGGCCGGACCTGTCGGACCGAGATCACCCGTCGCGCCGGTCGGACCGCTCGCGCCGGTCGGACCACTCGGACCACTCGGGCCCGTCGCGCCGGTCGGTCCCGTGGGACCCGTCGGACCGATCGCGCCGGCCGGCGAGTTCAGCGCGTACTGCGCGACCGGCACCGCATTGATCGGCTGGCGCGCTTCGAGCGCTTCCTCGTTCCCGATCGTCGTGCCGACCTTGATGTCGAGCCAGTACTGCGTGCCGTCGAACACCTGGCCGAAATCGAGATCGATCGTGAAGAGGCCGTTGATGACGAGGATCGGCTGCTGGATCGGCACCGTGCCCGGCACCGGCGTTCCGCCCTCGGGCGTGTCATACAGCGTGAACGTGAACTGGTATTCGCCGTTCGGCAGCGTGCCGCCGGCATTGAGCTGGCCCTGGTACGTGAAGGCTGTCGACTGCGCCGCGTGCGGCACGGCGGATGCGTCGACCGCGATGGACATCAGCGCCGCGGCGATCATCGCGTGAAGCGTAGTGCGTTTCATGTTCAGCACCCCTGGAAACCGTTGTAGAAGATCTTGTCCGAAGCGGCGACATCGACCGCCCAGAAACCGGCGACGATGGAGTACGTGCTCGCGCTCGAGTAGCCGGGTGCGGGCTGACCGATCGTTCCGGAGAGGCCGTAACACGGGTTCGACATCGCGCTGCCGCCTGCGGTGATGACGTGGAAATCGATGCTGTACGTCGGCGTCGTGCCGGCGCGCGTCGCCGACGCAACGCCGGCCACGCCCGTAACGATCGCGGCGACGGCCAGAGCGGACGCGACGAGACGCGCGCGCGGTCGCAGTCGATGGAGACTCATTGTGCTTACCCCTGTGTCGGCGACTGCGTTCGAGCGTCGCCGGATGCGAATTCCGAAGCGTGGCACGCTAGCGCGGTCCCACGATGCCCCGGTGCGCGAGTATCGCCGGTATATGTGAACCTTGAAAGGAGGTCGTACGACTCTTTACAAGTGTGTAGTTTTAGAGAAAGGCAGGCAGATTTGAAAAGTGCCTCGTCAGAGCAGGGTTTTGCTGGCGGACCGGTTTTATGTTGATCGCGGCGCGACCCGCAATCCGTCGGATCCAAGTTCGAAGACAACCATGCTTTACGCCGATCAAGTCAGACCCGGTCAGGGCGTGGCCGGCAGCCTTTGTGGTACGCAGCCGCGATCAAATCCATTGGACGGGTTTGCGGTCCACGAATTCTGGGCGCGCAGTCCACGAAATAAGGGACGAGTCCACGATATAGGTCGCGCCGACAGAACTTGTCCACATCGGTGGGCGCACAGGGCTGATAGGGGTTTTGCGATCAGGCGTGGGGGCTTGGTCCGTCTCGCGATCGAAGCATGCTGGTCGATCCATTATTTTACATAATAGACATTACGTATGCTTTAAGGAGACTGGCCGAACGCATACGTAAAGGTCTCACCAGGACCCGCTCTCTGGGCATCACCTATGGTCCCCGCAGCCTTGCCGCACTTTGGTACATGTGAACACGGAGCGGACAAGTACATAGTTGCGCTCCCATCGAAGAAGACACGTACCAGCATCCGAAGACCGCGGTGGATCTGTAATATCTGTGCGGGATCAGCCGGGGTCGCGCTCATGTCTAGCCTAGTACGAGAGCTACAAGCTGACGCACTTCGCGCCGACGCCAAAATCGGCGATCTCTTGAGGAAGGCGTTGGTTATCTCAAGCAAGTTAGATATCGAGGAGATATCTGGCTGGCTTAAGAGCGAACTCAATGGCTACGACGTTAAGGACAACGACATCCCGGACTATCGCGAATTGCGCGGGGAGCTTCGGATTCGCAATCCGTATCACGGGTGGCAGCCGGTCATTTTCCGTGATGCGAGTACGGCAGCCCGCTTCACTCAGTCAAAAGTCTCACAATCCGTGGCAGAGCTCGAATCGTTGGTTCACCAATCGGAATCGCAAGAGCTCCAAGTGATGCTATCTAACGAGGTTCGTTCTTACCTCATGGCAAACATGAATGTTGCCTTGCCTCCTTTGCTGTGGCTTCGTTCCTTGCCCTCGCCTTTCAGAGCTGCGGAGACGCGGCCGAGCACACTGCAACGACCCTTCATCCCTCGCTCATGGGCGGCATTGACTACGGGTTGCGAGCGGACGACTTTGCCGTCACCGAGTCGACGCCGTTGATGGCGCAGCTCGTGAGCGCGCAAGACGGGATCGCTGACGACCGATTCGGCACCGCCGTGGCCGTATGGGGGGATACCGCTTTCATCGCCTCAGGCGTCTGGTCCTACAACCTTACGGGTCAGAGCCCCGGCGGCATGCGGAGCTTGAACGATGAGGAACCCGCCGCGAATCAGATGGGCGCGGTCTACGTATTCCACCGGGAAAACGGCACGTGGACTCAGACGCAAAAACTGTTTGCGAGCGACGCGGCGAACTACTCGAATTTTGGATCCTCCCTGGCCTTCGACGGTTCGACGCTCCTGGTCGCCTCGCTCAACGCGAACGTAGGCGACGTTTCGCAGCAAGGCGCTGTCTACGCATTTTCCCGTGACGGCGACATGTGGGTGGAAACCCAAAAATTCTCCGCGAGCGACGGCATCAGCACCGAGGCCTTCGGCAGCGCGGTGGCGCTTCAGGGGTCCACGGCGGTCATCGGCGCGCTCAACGGCACCGTTGGCAGCAACACGTCGCAGGGCAAGGCCTACATCTTCACGCAGTCCGAAGGCGTCTGGTCACAGGTCCAAGTCCTGACGGCGGACGACGGCTCATCCAACGACCGCTTCGGGCAGTCGGTAGCGTTCGACGGTTCCTCCATTCTCATCGGAGCCCCGACGTTGCCTTACAACCCGGCTCACGGAGGGTTTGTTTATACGTTCGAAAAATCCGGCGACGTCTGGAGCCAAACCGGAAAGCTCTTGCCTGACGATTCAGCGGTGTCGGACCAGTTCGGCTATTCCGTCGCGCTGGATGGAAACAGCGCTTTGGTCGGCTCGATCGGAAATCAATTCGCACGCGGAGCCGTCTACGCCTTCAACCGCCCGGGCGGCGTTTGGCAGCAGGTTCAGAAAATCATGCCCGACGAAAGTTCTTCCGGCGACCAATTCGGCAATGCCATCTCGATGCATGGAGCCACCGCAGTAGTGGGTGCGCAGATGTCCGTCACCGATAGCGGCAAAGGGCGTGCCTTCGTGCTTTCCGCGCTCGATGACGTGTGGAGCACGCCGAGCGAGCTCGAGCAGGACGCACCAGGATCGCTCGATCTTTATGGCAGTGCGGTGGCCTACGACGGCGCGACCTTCCTGGTCTCGGCGCCAGGCGCTACGGTCGGCGACAATGCCACCCAAGGGGACGTCTCTTTTTACGTCGACACCGCGGCTGACGTTGTTTTCAGCGACGGCTTTGAGGCACCAGTTCCTTAAAACTGCGATAAACATGGTCGGCTGAAGGAGGTCAAGAGTGCCCCCTTCCGCCTTCGGCACCTTTCCCCGCCAGCGGCGGAAGGGAATTTATAGGTGGACATCGGCGACCAGCCAACCACGGGCAGGCGATGTCTACCACACGAACTCCGCGCACCTTCGGCGCGGAGGCTTCTCGCACCGTTCGCCGCCCCGGCGCACAGGGTTGTAGACAGTCCAGCCACGGATTTCTATCAAGCCGACCGGTCCGCGATTACGGGACCGGTTACGATCTTCGTCAATTGCTCCTTGCCTTCCGAAGACTCCGATTCGGAGACGTGTCCGTTTCAAGCGCTGTTTCCGGTTACTTCCAACTGAGATTCGGAGAACGCCCCCACACCCGCGCAGGCGGTGCTGGCCGCGGTCAGCCAACGTAAGAACCCGGGAGACACCGTGCAGCGAACAATCGCAAGGAGACACGCAGTGAATCGAGCTCGCAACAAGACGATGGCGGCCGCGCGGGTCGCGGGCATCACGTTACTCGCGCACGC